>WPCI01009150.1_pt1 | contig 35270 bp, 58 predicted proteins | sample 5399871 | NCBI WGS metagenome assembly WPCI01 (sample SAMN12869469, study PRJNA574797) | sludge metagenome | isolation source: wastewater treatment of pH7 | place: China:Beijing | collected 2019-05-20 | reverse complement strand
CACTGATGCAGTCGCCATAATGAATGCATACAGAGATAAGCTCATTCAACATGGTATCCGCTATACACAGCAAGGACCGTTGTACGACACCACAAGTCAACGATACACTGTAGACTTAGATGGAAGATATGCATATGGCGTCTAACGACTTTGAAAAACAAATGCAAGAAATCCTTAAAGAAGTAACAGCTGATACCAAAATCAATGTTGAAAAAGGACTCGATGAAGCATCCAAAATCATGAAAGAAGACTTGGAAGCTCACAGTCCGGTAAGTACCAATCCAGGGGAAAAGCTAAAAGGATCCTGGATGATTAAAAGCAAGTACACCGGGGTGCGATATGTAGGATCCACTAAGCTTGTACCCACAACTAGAAATGGACGAAAAACTACAGTACCACTAACCATCGTACTTGAACATGGCGCTAAAAGTCCTCACCGGGGTTTCATGCGCAGAAGATTTCAAGCACAAAAAGCAAATATTATCCTAGCAGTAAAGAAAGCTATTGAAGGAGGAAACAATAATGGCTAAAACTAAAGAAGTACAATTTAACGTCAAGAATGTTAAATACTGTTTGGCATCTACACCACTTGTTATCAATGACGTAGCATTCGCTAGTCAAATCAGTTTTGAAGCAGCAATCAGCAAACTACCTATCTACGGTGATGGGCAAAAACTCACCGAAATCTTTGCGGATCAGGGGTTCACTGGCGCACTAACACTTATTCAAGTACCAGAAGACTTCCTAGAAGACTTAGGGTACAAACAAGAAGTGGATGGCACAGGTCTTGCTGACATCGCAGTTTCTAAATCAGTCGAAGTTCATCTCTATTATGAGATTGAAGTTCATGAAAATGACGTTACTAAAACAGTCAAGTTTTGGTGTTATAATGTCATCTTTGAAAGACCAGCTGAAAGCTATCAACAAACAACAGAAACACCAAACCTTACTACCTATGAGTTGCCATTTACAATCTTAGGTATTAATTTATTGGCTACAAGCGGCACTGCTGATTATACTGATGCAAATGGTAACACAGTCAAAGTATGGCGTCAAAGAAAACGTCCTACTGACACTGACTATGCTACTTTCGGTACATTCACTGCACCAAAAGTAAAAGCATCCTAAGAGGCGCTAACCCATGGCCGTATCTATTAAAATACCTTTGGTTGAAATGGCAATTAATCAAGCGACAAATAAGCTTGAACACCAAAGAAGAGAAATCCTTGTACGAGTTAACACATCAGTGTTAGCAAACTATAAGTGGGAACGAACATTCCAAGCTGAAAAAGACTATGACTTAGTCCATGCAGTAGGAGTGACCCAAGTCAATCTAAAAAACCTGCAAAAGAACCCTAAACTAGGCAGCACTCTTATTGAGAGCTTGCGAGTGGTTTACTGCTTCATCGAAAGCCCAGAACTTCCTACGTTTGAAGATTTCCTAAACGGAATCAACGAAACGAATCTAAGCGAAGTAGTCGATAAGATAGGTGCAATCCTTGAAGAAGTCAATGCGGTATCCTCAAAAAACTAAAAGCTCGATCTGAATACCTGCAGTCGCTGATTAACCGATATGGTAAAGGCAACGGCAATGAGCCAATCGTGATCGAGCCATCGCCTATACTGGCTCGCATACAACAAGCATTGGATGCAAAACTGCCATATGAACTAATAACAAGCATTTCATACCACGACATGTATGCGATGCTTGTTGAAATATGGATCACAAACTTTCAGCAATACGGTAAGCGCATGGAAGAGGAAAGACTCGGAAGTCGTAACGTGGAAAGAAGAGCAGCATCCAAAGCTGATTATTTAGAACTACTCAAATAAAGGAAGTGATTTCATGGCAGCAGAAACAGCAAAAGGTGTCATTATAACCATAGGCGCTGACACTAAACAATTTGAAAAAAGCTTGAAGACGATGGATCGTGAAATCAGAAACACGTCCAAGCAAACTGATGCACTTGTGGAATCATTGAAAATCAAGTGGGATGATAAAACCTTTATTGCAGCTCAAAAAGCCGCACAAAAAGCACTTGACGATACCAATACGAAAGCTAAAGCATTACGCGATCAAATGAAGTATCTAGAAGAGAGCGGTGGCTCCGTAGACAGCGAAGGATACAAGCGTCTACAAACGCAGCTGGCGCTAACCGAAACAAGTGCTATCAAGTTAAAAAAAGAACTCCAGGATCTCCAAAACTTAAAGTTTGAGAACCTAGCAAACAAATTCAATACTGCAGGATCCGCTATAACAAAGGTAGGACGGTCGCTTGCTGTTTTCTCAGCAGCGGCTGTCGGAGCCTTAGCAGGTACTGCAGCACTCTTTAATAGCACCGTTAAAACAGCTGCTTCAATCGATGATTTAAGTCAAGCTGTAAATCTAAGCGCAGAGCAACTTCAAAAGTGGCAATACATTGCAAACCAACTAGGAGTTGACAATACTACGCTTCAAACGTCCTTAGCTAAAACGCAAGGTTCATTTGCTGATCTTGCACAGGGTGCATCAAGTACAGGCTCCAAGGCGCTTCAACGTCTTGGTTTTAGTGCATCTGATGCAGCAAAAGGCATGGGCGAAAACTTTGAACAAATGATCCAAAGACTAAGCGCCATCCAGGACGCAGCTGAACAAGCATACTTAGCAAACGAAATCTTTGGCGAACGCTTAGGATCTAAAGTCATTCCATTATTGAATGGAGGAGCGGAAGGCATTGCTGCACTTACTAAAGAGTTCGAAGAACTAGGTTTCATGACAAATGAACAAGTCGCAAGTCTAGCAGCATATGACGACCAATGGCTAGCAATCAAAACAGCATTCACAAGCATTAAGAATGATATAGCTGTGTCATTGTTGCCACTCTTTCAGACCTTAACAGATTTAATACAGCAGAAATTAGTACCTGCAGTACGTTCCATGGCCGAATGGTTTGCAGGTTTATCAGATAAAACAAAAGAAAACATCGCAATCATGCTGACAGTAGTTGCAGCGTTGGCTCCAGTAATCCTAATCATAGGGAAGCTCACATCAGCCATAGGCGGCATAATTGGCAGTTTAGGCGGACTTTCTAAAGCATTGACATTTCTAATGGCGCATCCAATCATAGCAGCAATAGCAGCCATCGTAGGCATCATGGTGCTGCTATACACCACTAATGAAAAGGTAAGAGAATCCATCAACAACATCGTAGGAACAATAGGCAAAGCACTAGCGCCTATCCTGCAGATGCTAGGTGATCTATTCAATGAAATCATACAGGCAATACAACCACTCATCACAATGATAGGTGACCTGCTTGTACCTATCCTAGATATGATAGGACCTGTTATCACACCACTGATACAATTACTACAAGCAGCATTAGTACCAGTCATGGCAATACTATCAAACAACATCAAAGTCTTCATGGCAATATTGACACCAGTCATTAAGTTGCTACAAATGGTCCTGGTACCAGTGATGGGATTAATTCAAAAAGGAATATCATTCATCACTCAGCTGATAACACCACTTAAAAATGCACTCATGGGATTGGCTCCAGTATTCGATTTTATTTTCAATCTATTTCAAACCGGGCTTTCTCTCGTAGAAAAAGGAATCCAATTTGTACTTAAAGGTATCGAGAATGTAATCAACAGTGGAATTGACATGATAAACCATCTAATCAGAGCAATCAATAGCCTTGGTGGATGGCTCGGAATCTCACTGAAAGAACTCGATCACATCCGAATAAATATCGAATCAGGAACGACAACACAGCCGGTATCAACACCCAATACACAAACACCTGCAGGAACCGCCCAGACCGCATTAGATGGCACGTACGGACAAGGTATCAATAACAGTTACAATACGACAACCACAAACGATTATTCGCAAAAGGATATCAGCATCAATGTAACTGTTCAAAACTATGCGCAAGAAGTAGATGTGGATGATATGGTTAGACAAATCAATCTCAAGCTAGCGGAGGCATACTAAGATGAGAAGAATAGATATCCTAAATAAATCATATCAAAACTTTTTATTAAATATACCGATACCTGCATTAAACAACAACACATTGCGTGAAGTGTTTGAGGGTGGGAATTTAATATATAATAGTTCGCTATCAACGATAACTGGTTGGTCATCACATTATGGCACATTAGCACTGTCAAACGGTGAATTAACTGTTACTGGTGATGGACTATTAGAAAATATGAGAATTATCAATTCTTATAATAGTATTCTTGGTGATAAATACTATGGTAGAGTAGAAGTCAAAGTTACTTATAATACAAATACACATGTTTATTGGAATGAACCATTCTATGAGGCATCATCTTTTACAGTTCCTACAATAAATACATTTACAGTTCATTCATTCGTAGGCAATGCTGTATATTCTGCATGGTATTATCAACAAAACTTTATTTCAACAACTTTACAGGGTGCTAATTCATTCACTATTAGAAAACCATATCATATAAACATGACCTCTCTCGGCATATCTTCCCTATCACAAGCCCAAATGGACTATTGGTTTAATGTTTTTATATATTTTAGATATCAAAAATTCACTCCAGGGATTTCCTATCCAAATTTCTTTATACCAACAGATCCGACAGGATTCGGGAACAGATATTCACTCTTAGAATTGAATAAGATTCCATATGGACAAGAACTAGATTTCGATAACATTCAGTTAAACTTAGTAATGGGAATTAATAATAACCCATATACTATCTACAATAAGCTCATGAACTTCTTAATCGATAACGAATGCATCATTGAGTATGATTACGGATCAGGAATCAGATACACTGACGTTCGTCTTCTGAATGCACCAAAGACTGAGATGGAACCGGGAAAAATTATCAGAAGCAAGTTCGACTTTAAGCGTTTAACACCATTTTATACGCTTCTACAAGGTTCAACAATCGAAGTGCTAAATACACACGATTGGAAATTAAAACCAAGTGTAGAAGGAACTGTGAACACGAATATAGTCTATATAGAAGCTGAGGACTTAGCAACAACTGAGATGCTTGCAGTCAAATTTGATTTTACATCAGTAACAAAGCCATTCAATTTTTACTACAATGCTGAAACAAAACAAATCCTAATTAATGGAGTAAACATAGGATACAAGTACATTGACTTAGCATACGGAAAAACATTCCTTGAGCTTGAAAAAGACATCCACTATGGGGTAACAACCACAGGAATCACAAATCCAATTGTTACAATCAAGAAATGGGTGATCGACTAATGTATATAGCACTTTATAAAAACGATCCTACAACAGTTTTCACGCAGCCTGCAGCGACACCAAACCTATCAAACTACTTACAAATAGTAGAGGGGAGCAATCGAAGCTTGTGGCAATGTACAAGAACGGGAACTGCTGCTTACTGGGCTGAGGTTCCAAATCCAGGTGGAGTAGTCTTCGCATGTTCTGAGTGTCCACCTACAAGCCCTGCACCACCATACACACAGTGTACCTGTACCATAGCATATCAAAGATATTACAGATATATTCCAGATAGCTACGTTTACTCATGGACAAAAGTTCAAGATGGATACCCAAACATTATCTTTGGCGGCATCATAAAAGAAGTCAAAGAAGACATCATTAAAAGGGTATACGACAAAGACACTTCGAAATTTGAAGGACTAGCTGATGAGATACTTGATGAACCATTAATCTTTGTATTTAAAAAAGACGATGGAACCGTAGTATACTCAGGATACGTAAACTCATGGTCACAAGATGATAAAGTATGTAGCTTCAAAGGATTAGACTTCAAAACCATATTAGATACCGAAATTAGATTAGATTTCTATGCTGACTGGGTAGGGGTTAATTTACAAGTAAGTACGATCCTGGAAAAAGTATTTGATTCGTTTGATGCAAATCAACCGGAAGTGATATTCGATGTACCTACAGTAACAACTGACACAACATACATTGCAAATTTATTAGGGCAGGTGTTTAATACGAACGCACTACAATTTATAAAAGTTTATCTTGTCACAGCTGGATTATTTCTAGCATGTGGATTTAATGAGATAACAAAGAAAATTGAAATTGATGTAGTATCCACAGATCAAGAATCGACCATCCATTTGGATGATTTTGTACATGAGAGCTCATTGACAGATACAAAAACCAATAAGTGCATCGCAACTATCAAATTGCCACAGGAATCAAAAAAAGACTTTTCAGATACTACATATCTAAAATCATCACAAGAATACTATAATTCATTACCTGCAGATAGAAAAACAACTGATGATGGTAAAGATGGTGATGAAACAGGATTTATAAGATTTAGCACTTATCAATTTCAAAATTCATGGCCAAATCAAAATGCAGGGAGATACTATTATCAATCAGAAGCCAATGTACAAACTATACTAGGATCCTGGGCTAAGAAATTTTTATTGCATATTCCATATCATCCAAATATTGATTTTAATAAATCATTTATAAGAGAAAATGGTAGCGGATCTGCATACTTTAATAACACTAGAGAAGCAAATGCAACAACTCCAATCATATCAGCTCATACATATACTGAATTTGGTCAAGGATGGTTCGAAGTAGAATTAAAAGGAACTTATCCTGTTCCTTATGCATACTTTGAAGTAAGATTAGTACTAAAAAATGTTGCAAATGCATCATCAGAATTAGGATCAGCATTTCTAACAGAGATAGCAAACAAGATTATATTTGCTCCTACAACATCACTTGAAACTGTAGAAGTATATGTCTATGGTAAAACAACACAATTGCAAGAATGGTATATGAGTCCAGTGAATCCTACACAAGAATTTGGTGAAACGCCACCATATGGTTATGCAGTAAGAACATATGATGGAAGTACATATTATTATTGGCAAGTTGGACAAGTACCTAGAGAACCAAAACCAGTTCCTGCACGAAATTATTATCTAGGAAAAGATAATGAAATTTACGAAGAATTTATTTCACCAGCAAATCAAATATTCCCGGTGCAGCAAAAAATCATTGAAGAAGAGTTCTTTTACAAAGCACAGTTTAATGCAGTATATGAACTTGTAAATTCAAGATTTAATCGCAACATTATTGTGTTAGACAATAAAAATGTTAATCCGCTAGAATTATCATCGCTAGGCTTAAATGCTAAAATTACCGTTTATGATAAGATGAACAATGTTGCAATATTACCTGTAAGCGAAATTGAGATCAGGAACGGCAGCAAACGAGTGAAGCTCGGATTTAAAAAGATATTACTAACGGAGGTACTTAAGGGATAAGCCAAACCCTTAAAGATAAGGAGGACTCACATGGTAAAAATAAAAATTGCATTGCAACGACATGGCACTGAAATTGAACTGTCAACATCAACCCAGATCCAAGTAGGAAACCACGTTGTCGTCCATGCGCCAGAAGGACATGAAACCTTTGGAAAATTCATGACAGGAAAAGTATTGGAAGTATCGGAAGATTTATCAAAAAACGAAGAATCATTCGTTCAAAAAATCGATACGACATACTTTGATATCCTGCAGGAAGAAAAGGCGCAATCATCAAGGATGAAAGAGGTCCTTGATAAAATATGGTCTGAGAAAACAGTCGATGAAAAATTGACTATACTCGAAGCCACCGAACCACATCTCCAGGATCCACCACTTGAAGAGAAAGATGAGGAAGAAAAATAATGGAGGAAAAGATTATCAACAAAGCCTTTGCGTTCAGGCTTGGGGATCGAATGCCAAAATGGCTAAGAATCCTTTATTACATCGTACTGTTCGGAACGCTAGTGTATGTCCTAATATGGCTTATAGCTAAATTGCTAATAGGAATCCAAAAATTAGGATACACATTGTTTTCACCATCATGGTATTGGCCAATCATCACAAGCTTGTTCATTCTAGCGGTAGGCACATTTATTGTGGCACAGGTTATCCTAGGACTAGACCCCTGGGGAGCGTTTACTCAATGGGTAGAAAAAAGCGTGATAAAATTATTAGGAGGGGTCTATGTGGGGGAAATTACGAACTTTAATTGAGTTAATCCTATATTACGTCTTTACGGCCATTGCTGGTTTAATGGATAGCATAGAACTGGCATGGCTTCAAAAAACATTTTACATGCTCTCCATAGTGCTCTTACTTGTGGCCATGGCCAAAGTAATGAGAGGTAGTAAAATGAATGTAGAGAAAATGACAGCAGCAGCAGCAACTGCAGATCAGGTATTATATCCAGAAGCTAAAGCAAAATTAGCAGTTAGAATATTAAGATCATTCAAAAAAGGAGGAAGTAACATGTTTGGATGGGCAAAAAGATTAAGTGTAGTACAAATTTTATCATTCGTTTTAACGGTCGTTCTAATCATTTTAGGCGTGCTCTCAGTCGTAGTACCAGAGCTATCACCGTTCAGCGAATACATCGTTGAAATCCTTGTATTTGCAGGGTTCTCAGCAGCACCCGGTATTCTTTCATTTGGTAAAGAACTAGGTGAAAAGGCGAAGAGAGTTAAGGAAGCAAAAGACAAAAAATACGCATTGCTTAAAGAACTCAAATCCATCGAGCATGACGTCAAAACTATAACTGATTTAAATCATGACGTTATCGAATCAGTGAATCGTATCAAGAAACTAAAAGCTGGTGCATTAACAGCAGAGCAGCAAATTAGATACGATAGCTATGAGGCGCAATTGAATGCACTCAAATTAAGGTCGGATGAAATTGGACTAGAAGTGAATTCACTAAATACAATTATCAACGACAGCGGAGGTGAACTCCATGGGTAAAACTAACTTAGGATCCTATGGCAAAATCCGAAGCGCAGAAGAGCTTGTGAAACTTACAAATGAATCATTGACAAAGGTCGCTGTAGGTGTCACTGAAAATGGCGCTCTCTATATCATCAACAACACTGGTGGACCAGAAGCAATCGACACAATTCGAGCATGCTCAATCCTAGGTGTCACACTTGATGAATTGAAACAAATCATTGCATCAAGAGGCACCGTTGAGTTTGAAAGATTTAACGTCAAAGAAGAAATCGTTCCAGATGCTCTTGTAGCACACGAAATCATCAAAGACGATGAAGAACCCAAACCAGTAGCTGAAAAAGCGGAGGAAGCCAAATTTGAAGCAGAAGAAGTCCAAACGGAACATGAAGTCACAGCACCAACCGAACCAGAACCAGAAACAGTTACTATCGGTAAAGAACGCTATGATGAACTCATTGAATGCGAAGCCAAGAAAGACGAAGCACTTGAAAATCTTAGGTTAGCAAATGAGTACATCCAAGAACTAGAAAAGAAACTAGAAGAACTGGATGCAATCAAAGCAGCAGCAAAGACAATCACAACATTGTTCCAATAATATAAAGCCCTAGCATAGACTCCAATCTAGCAGGGCTTTTTTTATTACAATTCAAGTCATATAAGCGTTGACTAAGTAAACGCTATTTGATATAATGGTGTTAGTAAGGTAGGGCGAAGCCCATGGAGGAATAAGATGAAATACGGAATGCGACTAAGAGGGTTCAGCATAGGATGCCAACCAATGAACGGATTTATAAGAAGACATGATGATCCAACCAACAGATACTACGACATCATAGAGTATGATAGAGAACTAACAGAAGAAGAAACAGAAATATACAGCCTAGATAAAATAGAAGAAAAAAAATAATCGAAACCAGGGCGACCTGGTCCACCGGAGCAGCCACCCGGTGCTGATGAGATAGGCTAGAAAGAGAAAACAATGAAAATCCAAAGCAAAGAAAAAATGATAGAAAAAATTAAGAGCGGTAGATACCACATCGCAAAGTGCTACGAACCAGATGATGAAAAAGGAACCGAGTACAACTGGTACATATGCACAGGAAAAGGTCAAAGTATGACATTCGCATCGATCACAGAAGAAAGAGCTAAAGAATGGTTAGACCTAGGAGCAGACCTAATATACTTATAATAATCGAAACCAGGGCGACCTGGTCCACCGGAGCAGCCACCCGGTGCTGATGAGATAGGCTAGAAAGAGAAAACAATGACAAAGAAACAAATAGAATCAAAGATGGAACAACTAGAAAATGAGATTAACAAGTTCGATGAAGAATACATTCCAAACCTGGAAGAAAAAAAGAGCAAAATAGAAGACAAAGCATACGAAAGAGAATCTGGTGAAAACACCGAGAAAGAACAAGAAAAAATAGACAGTCTGGAAGAACAAATAAGCGCACTTGAAGAGATCAAAGATACACTACAAGAAGCATATGACAAATACGAAGAACTGTTACAATCATTAGAGTAAAAGTCGAAACCAGGGCAACCTGGTCTACCGGAGCAGCCACCCGGTGCTGATGAGATAGGCAAGGAGGATAAACAATGGAATTTATATACGCAACAGGATCAAGGGAAAAATACTTCAAAGCAGAAAAAGTTGGCGACTGCGTAGTCAGAGCAATATGCAACGCAACCGGTAAAGACTACATGGAAGTATACAAAGCAATTAATGAGATGTCAAAAAATGAACGGACTGGTAGAAAGAAAAAAGGAATCAGCTCAGCAAGAAACGGAGTATACAAAAATACAAACAAGAAATACATCGAAGAAGTGCTAGGATGGACATGGGTACATACGATGCAGATAGGAAGCGGATGCACAACCCACATGCGATCAGAAGAACTACCATCTGGAATACTTATAGTCAATTTATCACATCATCTAACATGCGTAAAAGATGGAACAATATATGATACATATGATTGCTCCAGGGAAGGAAAAAGATGCGTATATGGGTACTGGAAAAATGACAAAGCTTGAACTACTAAGATGGATCCTAAATAAAAACGGTCATAAACATGGAATATTCTGTGTTCATAGGACATGGGGATGCATAACAAAATATCAAGTAATAACCGAAGATGATAAAAAATACATTCAAGAAATAGCAGATAAAGAAAACATACAAATAGAAATTAAAGACAAAAAAATATACATTATATAATCGAAACCTGCAGCAGCAGGTCTACAGCACACAGGCAAGCTGTACTGATGAGATAGCCTAGGAGGAAAGAATGGAAATACTAAAGCAACTTCAGGAAGCATTCAAAGACAATGTGTGGCAGCCAGACTTAATAACAAAGGTAGACTCTGATCCACGATATAGAGCAATCACACTCATAGAAAAAGAACTTGGAATCACAATCGAATGGGATTGGGAAGAAACAGACTTCACAAAGATTGGAAGCGAACCAATTGTGATAGAATTTACATCAACAAAAGACGATGCAATCAAAATCACAAAGGGAACAACAATGATAAAGAATATGATCGTTAATAAAAACTATCGAGTCATCAAGGGTGATAACCTAATAATACTAATAGAAAGTGTAAATTCATGAGCAAAACTAAAAAGTATGTTGTGATCGATGCAGGAGCAAAAATCTTAAAAACAAAAAGTTACAGTAAAGCTGAAAAATTAGTAGAAAAAAGAAATAAAGATAAAAAACATCCTCGAGCATATATGGATGAAGAAAGGGAATAACAATGAAAGTAAAAGTAAAAGTAGAGTTTAAAAATGGCATGATGTTTCAAACAAACGAATGGGAAACAGTCAAATCACAGTATGAGCTAGAATCGATAGTTCAAAAACTAATTATTGAGAATGGAATTGAACTTGGTAAACCTGTCATAACATACATCACAGATCCAAGCGAAAAAAGAGATCCAAACAATCTTGCATGGACACCTACAAAAATAGGTCAAATAGGTGTTGGAAACTACGTATCGCAAATATTATCAAAGCATCCACGAAAGATTGTTAAAATCGATAAAACAAGCTCATTGGTAACGCTCTACGAAGAAGGAAGAGATAAACCTTACTTCAAAGCTGACGAAAACTATCCGATGGACTTATTGATTGACATGTTAACGAGAGAACCAGTAATAAACTTGGAGCAGTACTATGAATAAGTCCATTCCAAAAAGCTTATATGGCTATGCAACATTTATAAGAAAACCACAAAGAGAAGACTTATTACCACAAACAAAATACATCATAGAATATCAGATCCAGGTTACAGAACAAGAATTTAAAGATTTAATTAATAACCCACTTGAAGATAAAAAATTCATTATTGAAAACAAAGAAACGATGTTCACTGATACAATAGGCTGGCACTGCTTATTAGTAACATGCGAAGGTTATAATTACGGTGTTCTTATAGATTCGGAAGGCTATGATTACGCTAGATACGCAGCAATTATTATGCTGTGAGGTGATAGTATGATTTATTATGAAAAAACAAATACAAACTTTAGAAACAAAAAAACTACGGATTGCGTAGTCAGAGCGATAACATCAGCGACCGGGAAAAAGTACTTAGATATCCTAGATTTACTTATCAAAGAGTATAAGCGCAGCGGAAATCACATAGCAGATCCAAAGAACTACTCAAAGGTGCTAGCTGAACTAGGATATGCAAAATATGTTCAACCAAAGAAATGGGATAAAAAGAACTACCGCATCGATGAAATAGAAAAAGTCATCGATGATGAAACAATTATCGTAAGCGTCAATAAACACTTAACCTGCATCAAAACAATAGATCATAAAAAGTTTTTAATAGACACATGGGATTGTAGAAACAAAACAATAAGAAATTACTGGATAAAAAGAAAGGGATAATATGACAAACGAAATGATGAAAAACATCTTGCTAGAGGTAGCGAAGATTGAGAAGAATCCAAATAAAGTAGTAACAATTGAGATGGCTAATGTAAACCATCAAGGCAACGAGAAACAAGTTGTAGTAGCAATTCATGGACATGGATACAGTATCAGAAAAGAAGCTCGAGAACTGAATCCGCTATGCGAAATTATCGAAACAACAATCATCGAAGCTATGATAATTTTAGAAAAAAGCATTAGATCAAAAGAAGATGCATGTGCAGCTGTAATCAAAGCAGCTAGAGAAGCAAATGGACTGGATCAATTACAAGCAGCAACAATACTTGGAATTACCAAGCAACAACTTAGCTCATGGGAAAATGGAAATAGAGTTCCCGGAAAAACGAATAAAGAAAAGATAGCAAGCAAGCTCAAATTTTCTATTCAATACTTCGATAAATAACAAAAAGTATACATGATGTAAAGAAAGTGCATTGACAAAGTAAGCGTATATCACTATAATAAATATAAAAAGAAAGGAAATAGATATATGGCAGTCAAGTCCGCAAACCCTGAAATCGTCAAAGCACTGATGCACATCGGAAACATTAAACAGGATCAACTAGCAGAAATCCTAGGCATAACTAGGGTTGCGATGTCACATAAAGTGACTGGCAAAAGCAAAATATTCCCAAAGGATGTCACCAAGCTTAGCGAGTACTTCAAAGTCAAAGAAGAAGTCTTCTACAATGATGATGTCCAAAGTATCCTAGTCATAGAAAAAAAACTGTAGGAGGTTAAATCATGACAGATCAGGAAAGAAAAAAAGAAGTGAAAGAATCAATATTTAATGCTCAAAATAGGGTAGCGGAAATAAAGATATTTTATTCCCAAGTATCAAAAAATGAGCAATCACAAAAATGTGAAAAGAACGAAATTGATGCAACCATCGAAGGTACAATTCACAGGTTAAAAATACTAGGTGTAAGTAAAGAAGAAATTGACAAGGTAGACTTCCACCTAAACGATCCAACAACCAAGTTCATTATTTGGTGTAAGCAAAAAGGGCTAGAACCAAAGCAGTACAAATCATTAGAACTATATCAAAAGGAGTTCGGAATGCTATGAAACTAACTCTACTAAGAAAAAATAAGAAGATCAGCAAAAGTGAACTAGCCATCGCAGTTGGAATCAAAGAAAAAATCATGGTTATGATAGAAGATTATAAAGTACTTCCGACACCAGAAACTATGATAAAGATTGAAACAGCATTGGATGCTGATCGATTGGAAATTTACTCCAGGGAAGAAATAAGACTCCTTAGAAAAAAAAGAGGAAAGAATGACATCCCTAAAGATTATCCTTACTTCCACATTCATGTAAGACTAGATAGAAAGTTCAAAGACTTATTCTCAAAAGAAGCTCTCAAAGAGGCAGGATACAAAAGCTTGAATGATTGGTTCATGAGAAGAGCTTATGATCTTATGAAGCGTATAGAATACGTAAGCGAAGCAAAAAAGAAAAAAGACCCCGCATACCTTCCGCCAGAAGAAATTAGAGTCTTATTTGACAACCCATTTATTGTCAATAACAGGATATCAAAAATCCAATTAAATGTCAATGGGAAGGAAAATAAGCAATGGCAAGAAGAGTAAAATACTTTGGTGGACAGCATCAAACATGGCCAATTAAGGATCCTAGAGAATTAGAACGATTTATGTTCCAATTATTAAAGAAAATAGAATCAGCAAAAACACCAATCAAAAAAGAACAAGCTGATAGAAATTGGATGCTGTGTGTCCTAGGATTTAATACAGCATTGAGAGCTGAAGACCTGCTGCAAATAAGAGTCAAAGATGTCATTAAAGGTTATGTATCAATCAAAGAAAATAAAACAGGTAAGATGCAAAACTATAAAATGAACAAGCAGCTTCATGATGACATCCTAGAATATATTGAAAGAAACAACCTAACCGAATATGACTACATGTTCATGGGACAAAAGAAATTCCATCAAGGCAAAAAGATATATTTACCAATCACCCGGCAACAAGGGCATAAAATAGTCTCAGATACAGCAGACGAAATCGGAATAGGATACACATTCGGACTGCATAGTTTAAGAAAGACATTCGGATATCACTACATATTAGGCGGTGGATCATGGCAAACATTATCAAAAATGTATAACCACAACGATATCATAACAACGCAGCTGTACGTCATGTGGGATTTAAATGATGCACAAAAAGAAAGAGTCAAAGTTTATATTGGCGGAGTCCATAAAAAATAGAAAGAAAAGGTATATATTAATGGCAAGAAGAATGTTCTCAGATCAAATTACGGATAGCGATGTTTTCCTAAACATGCCATCATCGGCACAAAACTACTACTTCCACTTGATAGGAAAAGCTGACGATGATGGGTTCGTAAAAAACCCACTGGCAGTTATGCGAAACTGTCGAGCAGCAAACGATGATTACATGCTGCTGGTAGCAAAAAGATTTATTCTAGAATTCGAAAATGGAGTCATCGTCATAAAGCATTGGCGAATCCATAACTTGATTAGATGGGATAGATACAAACCCACAGTATATCAAGAAGAAATGGCTCTTCTAGACATGAAAGAAAATAAAGCATACACCCTAAAAGAAATAAAAGAACCTAAAGATTTATTCGACACAATAAGAGAAGAAGAGTCACATGGCAACCAACTGGCAACCAAAGATAAGTTAAGTAAAGATAAGTTAAGAGAAGTAAATAAAGATATACCTGCGCTAATAACGCAGGAGGTTATCATCGAAGAAACTCTTGAATCTAGATTTGAACGATTTTGGAAAGCATATCCAAAGAAGAAAGCTAAGGATAAAGCTGAAGCGTGGTTCAAACGTAAGAAGCCTACAATTGAGCTGGTCGACATTATGATTGAAGCAATCAATAAGTTTAAAAAGACAGAAGACTGGAAAAAGGAAGATGGTAAATACATTCCATATCCTGCGACATGGCTAAACGGTGGACGATGGAAAGATGAAATCGATAGCGACATAGTCAAAGGAATTGAACAACGATGGGGAGGCTTCTTAGATGCTGAGTAAAAAAGTATTCGTACAAGGCATGGAACTTCTAAATGCATTTTATGTATACTTCAAACTAGACTTAGACAATCTACTTGTACAACAAGTATGGTACATGACTTTTAAAAACTTATCTGATTCTGAATTTGAAACATTAATTCAAAATTATATGATGGAAAATTCTAGACCACCAGACTCACCTACACGATTGATTGAATCCATGAGAGATACAATTACGAATAAGAGCATGAGTGGTGAAGCTGCATGGGAATCAATACTGCTAATGCTTCGAAGTAAAAAGTATCAAGGATATAATCCATCACATGGCACAGTTTATTACATAGATGACATGATAGATGACATCACAGATCCTACACTAAAAAGAACCATAAGTGAGATGAAATCGCAAATAAAAGATTACACAAACGAATGGGTTAGAAAAGAGTTCATAGAAAATTATGAACGAAATAAGAAGCAAGAAGTCAAAAAAACAGTATCAATAGACTTTAATATCAAAGCAATCGATTATAAGAAATGAGGTATTAAAATTGAAAACAGTCAAGTGTGAAAGATGTGGTAAATTATTATCGACATATGGATGTGTCAATTCATCATGCCCAGAGTATTATGGAATTAAAGAAGTGCCGATGGAATTTATAGAAAAGATGATAGAAGATCATGCTGAAAATCATTATTTAAAAAGGGATCAAAACTTATACATATGTAAAGATGAAGATAGATGGGCAGCATGCGATAACACTAGTGGCGACTGCTTCATTGAAAGTTTTAAATCTAGAGAAAGAGCTGAAAGATATCTAATGGGTGAAAGCCCAGAAGAACTGTACAAAGAAGAGCAGGAAGAAGAAAATGCTTATAACGTCAAATGAAAATCATCATGATGCAGCTCAAACAAAAGCCACTGAAGAACTAGCAAAAGAAATTGCATCTAGATACAATCTAAAAGATTACTTTATAAACTGGTTTACTGCATGTCCTTTTATCCAATTTAAAAAGGATGGAGTAGTTATATTTGAAGCAGGATACATGTTAGAACGATTTAGTGGATACTCACTATCAAAGTGTATAAAGCCACAATATTACGTAAATATCCTAACTAATGCAAAAAAAGAGCAACTGTTCTATGAGATAGATAAGCTGCTGAAAACAAAGACAACTAAAACGATAACTCAAATGTCAATATTTGATATTTAGATGGAGGAAACATGAAGCAGGTATTATTGTATAGCATCGAGAATCAGTATGTAAAAAAGATTGAAAATGGAATAAAAAGAATTGAAGTAAGAAAAAGAACCCTGCCAAAGTGGGCATTGAAAATCATCAGCCATGGCGAATCTGTAGAAGCATACGCATACGAAACCATAGGTAAATCATTCTATGTGAGTGAAAAAACATGGGAAGAAAAATACCCAGAATGGTATGGTTACGAAATATTTAATAAGCGTGGGTTAAGACTAATTAGCGAGGGTAGAGGTCTTGTAGTCGTCAAGTTTAGGGTGAGTGGAACTACAAGATATGTTGATTGTAGTGGTTGTACAAACAATGAAAATGGTTATGAGTGTCAAAACGATTTCATGTATTTATTGAGTGTTGATCCTGAATTAAGAAAAGCCACTTGCTTAACACCTGATGAGATTGAAGAATACGGCAACGGTGCTGACCTCTACGCCCACAACCTCACGAACATACAACCGATTGATCCGATGGACATTGATGAATTTTACATACCAAGTAAAGATGCCGAGAATGTAGGATCGTTTGGATGGGCATTTGAATATGAACCATTTATACCATTAAAACGAGCGCCACAATCATTCATGACAGCATATATAAAGGAGGAATGTAACAATGGATAAAGCTCTAACAGCTAAACCCGGTCAAGCGGTAAAAGTAAAGTACATGGGCGAATGGCTAGATGCATTACTCATTCAAATAACAATGTTTCACGTGAAACTTGTGATTGTATACAATGAAGAAGTAAGACAAGTCAATGCAGAGCATCACCATGTAAGAGATTTCAAGTCGAGAGTAGGTGTAGCTAGATGATAGTCCATGATCCTGCAGGAAAAGGAAATTACGGAATCATACTCATAGATCCACCATGGCAGCTGATGAGAGGTGGAAAAATGAAAAAGAAACCTAACTCATCTGGAATGCCAGTTCCATATAAAACGATGGCACTGAATGAAATACAAGCGTACATCAAAGAAACAGTAAGTAAGTCACCAGAAGCAAACCTATTTATATGGTGCATCCAAAAGTACTATATAGAACTTGATAAGATGATGAAAGAACTAGGATACAAAAAGCACACTGACATCATATGGTCAAAAGGAAACGGACCATGCCCGGCATTTACAGTGAGAATGACACATGAGTACTTGCAATGGTGGTACAAAATTGGTCACATGCAAATGCCAATCAATCCCGGACATCATGCGACTGTCATCCATGAACCAAACTCAGATCACAGCAAAAAACCAAAAGCAGCATACGAATTATTAGAATCAATGTTCCCAGATGCAATGAAGTATGAAGTGTTTGCAAGAAAAGAGAGAATCGGATGGGATGCATTCGGTGATGAACTAGGAGGAAGTTCCCATGAGTGAAATAAAAAAGCCAAAAAGTGTGAAAAATAAAAAAGGTGAAGTGTGGAAGTTTATAGGAACAAAACACTTAATAAGTAACTATGGAAGATGCTATTCACTATCGCATAAAAAGATCATAAAACAATTTAAAAATAATAGTGGATACTACAGGATAAAAATAGGAACAAAATGGCACTTTACACACATCAAAGTGGTAGAACTGTTTGGCGATATAAATGGAGTCAACTTAGCACATATAGACTCGCTTGTAGGAAATGGACTATCAATAGACCATATCGATCGTAAAAAAAGAAATAATAAGCAAAGCAATCTAGAGATAGTCACACATCAAGAAAACTGCCAAAGGAAGTTCAAGAAAAACGATGATGACAAAATATCAAATCAATAATGAATCAGCACGTGCATGGTGCATTCGGAACCAAGTGAGTTACCCAAAAACACTGAAACTCATCAAATCTGGTATATCAGAAGAAGAAATAAAAAAGATCCTGGGAAAAAGATACGAAGCAAGAACCATCGAACAAGCTACATCAATAGCAGCTAAGCGATGGATGTCCGCAAAGACAAGGGAAGACCGAATCGCAATCAGATCCTGGTTCACAAAACAATATGAAACCCACCCAAGATACAGTGAGATGTGGGATAAGGTAGTCAATGGACAAGCTCAAATCAAATGGCTACCAGTCGAAGGTTATCCCGGTTATGAAATCAGTAACAATGGAATTCTAAAGAAGTACTTAAAGGATGTGTCATTAGTCCTAAGACCATATAAGAAGAAAATATGGAACAAATCAAAAACGAAATGTAGATATCACCTGTTCGTCAAACTTTATGGACCAGATGGAATGAAGTACGTTAAGCTAGCAAAAATTGTAGCTACAGCATTTATAAGACCTACAGAAAACCTATACATACATCACATAGATGGAAACTATAAAAACTGCAGGGCTGATAATTTAGAACTAGTAGAAAAATCTAATCATGGTAAGCTAACAGGTTATCAAAAAGACCAATCAAAAATCATACAAGAACTGGATGCAGCAGGAAATGTCATTAGAGAATATAGATCATCAAGAACTGCAGCTAAAGCATTGTATGTGAGTTACCAAACAATACTAGACATATGCCATGGCCGAATTAAAAGAGAAGCCATAGTCAATGTCAGATTTAAAAAGGAGATGTAAAATGTGATTCTAAAATTAGTAAGAGTAAGCGAAGATTATAATGAACAAGGAAACAACCATATCTTTACAAATGGAAATCAAAGCTACTATGTGGTATCAGAAACAAAGCTTGATCCAGGGAAGTATTATGATGTGCAGCTGCATGAAGCGCATCCAATAAGAATTCATAGATACTACATAGAAAACATTAAAGCGATATCAGTCGAAGTAAAAGATGGGTTAGAACTTATAATTGATGAAGCGCTAGAAACACTAGGACACGAAGAAATATTAAAACTACCATTTCACGAGAGCTTAGAAAAAGTTAATAAGATAGCAAATGCACTTCATGAGTCAAAAGCACAATGTATAAAAATAAGACATTATGATTTATACAAGGAAGCATATGAAATATTCATGAATACGGTATCAAGTATTAGCATAGAAGAAAGAAAGCGAATCCTAGAGATTGCTAGAAAGATAGAGGAAGAGTCATGAAAGCAGAAGAACAACTGCAAACAGCCATCATCAAATGGAAGCAAAGAACGTTCCTAACAAAGGAAGAATCAAAAGTACCTATCGTACAATCAAACGAGCTGTACCCACCACAAATCGACAGCATAGAAGAAGTAAAGACTATTGAAGCACACTTACATTTAGGAAGACTCTACAAGGAAGCATTCGAAATCCTAGTGCGTAGTCAATACTCACAAATGCCCTTGAACGATAAACGTAGAATGATAGAGATTGAATCGGAAATGGACAAAGAGAAAAGCAAACTAGGAATAGGAGCTAATCCCAGATCATGAAAGTAATCTGTACAGGAACTAACATATGGGGAACCATAAGCATCTACATATCAGCTAAGCTGCAGGAAGAGCAAAGACCTACACCATTTGCTACAGTGGATATTCATGGAAATACAATCTATTCAAGAATGATTGGAATCACATACGATCAACCAAAAGAAGTAGAACTAAAAAAAGGTGACTATGTGATGATGCTATCACCAGAAGATATTAAAAGAGATGGCGACATGGCATGCGGACACAACCACTACTTCGATGGAGTAAGACTCATTAGTGTATACACCAAAAAAGAATTTACAATTGAATTACCAAAAAGGGTATACATCCCAGATTGGCTCAAGTTTAAAAACTAGTTACAGGATCATAGTACAAACAAGTAAAAAAAGCGTGATTTAACGGAAAACAATTTTATTGTAATATTTATTTAAAAAAACAAAAAACAAAAAACCGACTTAAAAGCCTTGCAATCTTGCAAAGTGCTTCAAACGCATTAAGATAAAAAATCTTACACTCTTTGTAATTATGTAAGATTAAAAAAGCCAAAAAAGGAGGCTCAATAATGAGTAAAACAGTATTCAAACTAGATGGAAAGTATGTAATTGGCTTTACATACAAGGACGGAAAGATGATTCCATGGACGACAGATAATGTCAAAGAAATACCAAGCAACCTACTCCATGGAGCTATGATGCAAGAAATGATTAAGCAAAGTATGGATCCAGGACAAAAACTAGAAACGGAAGAGGTAAAACTATGACTTACCAAGAACTAAAAAAGAAGCTGCAGGACAGATACAATCAATTCTTAAGTGAAAATGGGTTCTTCGCATTCAGCGATGAGCAATTCGAAGATGGCAAAAAGAAGATCCAAACACCAAACAACGAAGACATCACAAGCATCGGCATGGGCGGATACATCAAGAAGAGCAGCAAGGAAGAATACAGTAAGCTCATCAAGGAAACAAGCAAAGAAGAAAAAGACTGGCTGTTAGATCATGAGAATTTAAAACAAGCTCTATGGTATGAACTAGCAAACCACGAGTACCAATACACAGAAGAAATCGAAGACACACTTGATGCATTATCGCTGCCAGATGGATACTGGGATAACCCAGTGAACCAAGAACTGCTAAACACAGTCATCAAAGAATACATGAAGAAAAACGGATACTAAACCGGGAAGGATATAAAATGAAACTAAAATATACAAACGGCCATGGAGAGGTAGTAGAGATACCTGCAGCAAATGCCGAAGAAGCTCAAAAAATTGCAAATCAAAATGTGCTCGATGGAATTGACATGTACGATGTAGAGTTCGTATTCGATGAAGAGCCAAAAGAAAAGTATGAAGCACCAGAAATCAAGTTTATTCCATTCGATGAAATACACAGATTGACTGAACCAACCGTACCCATGAGAGCAAGTGAGATAAACGACATCCCAGATCATCTCAAAGGACAAATGGTATGCGCATACTGTTGGGAACCACTATTCAACCTAAAGACAAGGAAGTATTACAACTACTGTCCGGGATGTGGACGAAGGGTAGCTGAATGAAAGAGTCAGAACTAAGTCCAATCGCAAAGCAATTCCTAAAAGACCAAGGGTGTCAAGAATTATATGGCGAAGTATATGACATTGATCTGGTTGGAATAAAAGATAGAATTATATACGCTATTGAATTAAAAACGTCTTTGAACATCAAAGTCATGGAACAGGCAGCAAAAAGAAAAGAAGTCGCTAACTATGTATATGTTGCAGTACCTGCAGATAAAATGCCTAGACACTTCAATAGCATTAACGAAGTATACAAACTATTCTTTAAGCACAATGGCATAGGACTTATAATCATATATCCAGAAAGAAAAACATCAGGGATTGTAGAGTCTATATTTAGGTACTATGAAGTGCTTATTCATGCAAAGATTAATAGATATAACTATAGCAAGCGATATCTTCAAGCAAGATTAACAGATGATAAAAAAGATTTAGATGGCGGACTGCAAACACATGAGATAGAATCACCATACAAAATTATGATGCGTGAAGTAAAAGAATACATGTCCAAGGCCAGAATGAGAAATCATGAAACAAAAGGATGGCTAACTATAGAGCAGATCGTAAAATCTTGTGATTATGTTAGAAGACACTATGCGAATCCAAAAGCTGGTCTAAGAGCAACTCTAAACGCTTCATTCAATGCTTCATGGTGTGAAAGAGAAAATAATCAGTATAGATACATCTTTCAAACAGATAATGAAGAATAAACGTAGACTAAGTAAACGCTATGTAATATAATGGTGTTAGCAAAAAAACACAGGAGGAAATAGATGGACTTATTTAGTACGATGATACCTAGAATCAAGTTCCCAAAAGACAAGGAACTAACAATGAATGAAAACTTCGCAGGCATAGGAGCATTTAAAAAAGGTTTTGAAAGAGCAGGCTTCAAAGTCAAAGTAGTTGCAATCAGTGAAATAGACAAATACTGCATTGCATCATATAAAGAGATACATGGAGAAGTAAACAATTTAGGTGCAATAGGCTCATTCGATAGACTTCCTTCAGGAGTGGATGTGTGTACATGGTCATTCCCTTGTCAGGACATATCAAATGCGGGACAAGGAAAAGGAATGGAAGAAGGAACTAGATCCAATTATGGGTTCGTATTTCTAGAAACATTAAAAAACACACCTATGGAAGAAAGACCAAAAGTATTAATAATGGAAAACGTAGCACTTTTATTTAGTAAGAAGTTTCATAAGTATTGGACTAGAATACAAAGCATATTATCGGAATGTGGATACGAAAACTACCCAGGGAAGATGAATGCTAAAGATTATGGAGTGGCACAAAATAGAGATAGAGTCTTTATAGTATCAGTCCTAGGCCATTACAGTTATGAATATCCAAAACCATTCGAACTACAAAAAAAGCTGAAGGACTACTTAGAGCCAAGTGTCATTGAAAAGTTCTATTTAACTGCAGATCAGATACTCTCAATGTTTAAATCCAAATATGAAAGTATGGGAATAAAAAGAGTGAAAGAAGAAGATGCAGAAACCATAAATGCAATCACAACAATGCAAGGCGGAAACAGAGAACCGAAAATATTGGAAAATATAATTAATAGCAATATTCGAAATTTAAAAGATGAAGATGATGTATGTTTCACATTAGGAACAAACTGTGGCTCAGCAACAAGTGCAGGAGGCGATGTAGTAATTAGAAGAGAACAACCAAAGATCCAAAACAGGGTATATGATGTAGAAGGCTTATCAACCGCTATAACAAAGTCATTCATGACTAATATTGCAGAGCCTAAGATAGCGTATGCGTTAACGAGTAGAGAATTCAAAGCACGTGGATGGTTAGCTGTATCACCTACATTAACAGCAAGAGATTATAAAGATCCAAAAGTTATTTTAGAGCCACTGTTTGCATATGGACCACAAAAGAGAGAGTTTGCAGGATTTAAAGAAATTGCACATACACTAAGAGCAACAGACTATAAACAACCTAACGTAGTTCTTATACCTGAAAAAACAAAAAAAGAATTTGCAGAAGCAACCGATGGCGATGGCGTGTATATTAATAGACCATATCAAAAGAGAGGTACAGTTCAAAAAGGAAAAATCCATACAATAAAAACATCACCTGATGATATAGGTCTAATAGAAAACATCCAGACCGAAGTGAAAAAATTAAAATTAGTCTACGATTTAGGATTATTTAAAATCTACGAAGATGAAGATAAAAAAGCTTATCTCATGAACGAAGATGGGCAACTTTCAAGAATCAGAAAAGTAACACCACGTGAATCATGGAGGCTGATGGACTTCGATGATGAAGACTTCGAAAAAGCTCAAAAAATTCTTAGTAACACACAATTATATAAACAAGCAGGAAACTCAATAGTAGTAGGTGTAGTAGAACAAATAGCAAAAATGATGATGGAGTGAAGCGGATGATAATCATAGGAAACGCATTAAAGAAAAAAGAAAGCGTAAAGTGTGCATACTGTGGTAATGAGATACATGATGAGTATGTAATGGTAGGCGACAACTACCTGCAAGCTAAATACTTTGAAGAGCAGGATGGCTCAGATAACATTTTTTGTGACAGTGGATGTCTAGCAGCCGCACTTAGTTATCAAAGCATATCTAAAGAAGATGAAGAATGGCCATCAGAAAACAGCGAAAACGATGAAGAAAAGGATGTAGAAGACAGTGAAAACACCTGAAAACGTTATAAAATTCTATCAATCTGAAACATGGAAACGTGTAAGAAGAATGATACGAGCTGAACGAATGGGTGTGTGTGAAGACTGCGGTGGAGTAGGTACTGAAGTGCATCACATCATACCATTATCAGCTGACAATGTGTCAGATCCAACCATCAGTATCAACCCGAAGAACCTTCAACTTTTATGTAGGGAATGTCACAACTCAAAACGTGCGCGTGAGGTGCAGGTGAGGGATGAATTAATGTTCGATGAGATAGGAAATCTTATAAAAAAACCAAACAGATGAAGACATACCCCCCGGTCTAGTTCTAAAAAGGGCAATCCGCCCACACCGGGCGTGGGGTTCTTCACAAAAATATGCCGATTTTTGAAAAAACTTGACATTGTGTTAAACTTTTAGAGAAGGATGTGAAAAGCATGGAAGTAAAAATGATAGATCCAAAAAGTATTATTCCGTATGAAAATAACCCAAGAAAAAACGACAAAGCAGTAAAACCTTTGATGGAATCCATTCAGCAGTTTGGATTTAATGTACCAATCACAGTAGACAAAAACATGGTAGTCGTAACAGGACACACCAGACTTCGAGCGGCATTAAAATTAAAGATGAATGAAGTACCCATTATAGTTCTAGATGGACTTGATGATGAAAAAATAAAAGCATTTAGGTTAGCTGACAATAAGCTGTCCGAAATTGCAGATTGGGATATACAAAAACTTATTGAAGAGCTTCAAGGCATAGAAATTGACATGACAATCTTTGGCTTCAAAAAAGAGAAGAGTGTTAACGATGTCGAAGGTGATGATTATGATTTCACACTAGACCCAAAACCAAAGAGCAAACTAGGTGATATTTATCAACTAGGAAGACACCGACTCATATGTGGTGATGCACGTATTAAAAATGATATTGACAGCCTTATGGATGGAAAAATGATTGACTGCATCATAACAGATCCACCATACAACGTTGATTATAAAGGCGGAGGATCCAACAAACGAAGCGGAATCCAAAACGACAATATGAACGATGAAGCGTTCCTAGAATTCTTAACTGATAGTTTTGGAAACATGGCAGCATATCTTAAACCGGGCGGATCATTCTATGTTTGGTATGGCGATAGTAATGATATTGAGTTTAGAATTGCACTTAAAAGAGCAGGACTAGACATCAAGCAAACAATCAACTGGGTCAAGAATGCATTTACACTTGGAAGACAAGACTACCAATGGCAGCACGAACCTTGCATCTATGGTTGGAAGCCGGGAGCAGCTCACTACTTTATAGACGATCGCACGTGGTCAACAACGTTCAATGAAAACTTTAATATCAGTAAAATGAACGCCAAAGAAGTAAAAGAGATACTAACAAAGATATATGAAGAAGTCCAAACAAGTGTACTTCGATACGACAAACCAACGAAGAGTGCAGAGCATCCTACAATTAAGCCAGTTAAGCTCATCGCTAGATTGATGCAAAACAGCAGCAACCCTGACGAAACTATCTTGGATCCATTTGGTGGATCTGGAACCACACTCATCGTAGCTGAACAAATGAACCGAACATGTTACATGTCCGAACTAGACCCAAAGTATGTTGATGTGATCATCAATAGATGGGAAGAAATGACAAAGCAAAAAGCTGTTAAACTAAATAATAGCGAAACCATGGGAGGATAGTATGAAACAAAAAAAAGAAACAAACCCAAAAAGAATCGTGTCAATCGATAAGAGCAGCAAATCAGATATGACAACTACAGTAGTCTTAGAAGTAAAAGACGGTGTAGCAAAGGTATTAAGCGAAGACATTAAGGAAACAAGAAAAGGGGTACAAAACCGATGAAACTATTTAGCACAGAACAAGTATCAAAATATCATCCTGACAAATATGCCGATCAAATAAGCGATGCCATATTGGATGCCGCACTTAAGAAAAATAAAAACGCCAGAGTTGCAGCTGAAACTTTAGTCAAAGATAGAGTTGTCATTGTAGCTGGTGAAACAAGCGAATCATTCACAAAAGAAGAAATCGAAGCTGTAGTCAAAAACATCGCATTCAAACTGAAATACCAAGTAGATGAAGTCATTAATCTATTAGGCAAACAATCACAAGAAATCAATCATGCGGTTGATGGAACCAATGCGGATGATCCTGCAGCAGGGGATCAAGGAATTATGTTTGGATACGCAACAAGTGAAACATCAAGTTACCTACCATTCGGATTCCACATAGCAAATCATATTATTAAACACATCGAACATTATGCTGATGAAGGAAGAATTTTCAAAGGCGATGCAAAAGTTCAAGTTACAGTCGACTTGGATAAGTACCCAAAAGAGTCAGTGCATACAATCCTAGTGAGCGCATGTCACTATGAAAACATTGATGAAAAAACAGTAAAAGAAACAATCCACCAAATCATTCACCAATCACTTAGATTGAATGAAGTAAAAAATATTGAGCAAGTTAAAATCATTGCAAATCCATCCGGACGATGGACACTGGGTGGACCAGAAGCTGATTCAGGACTCACAGGAAGAAAAATCGTATGCGACCAATATGGCGGATATATCCAGGTAGGTGGCGGAGCATTCTCAGGTAAGGATCCAAGCAAGGTAGATAGAAGCGGATCCTACGCAGCTAGAGAAATTGCAGTAAGAACAATTGATAAATTTAAAAGCCATGGACTAACAGATGTGCAAATTCAAGTTGCATACGGAATTGGAATCAAAGAACCATTAAGCGTAAACATCATACTTAATGGAAGCATAGATGCTGATGATAGAAAAGAAATTATTGACTACATCAAACGCATTGAGCTCACACCAGGATCCATTATTAAACGTCTAGGACTAAGAGATATCAAATACAGTGAAATAGCTGGCGGATGCCACTACTATGGGAAACACTGGTAGAAAACCTATTCCTGCAGCTGCCATTGACAACCAAAGTCATAAAAAAAACAGTGAAGAAATCGAGATGCGAAAAGAGATTGAAGCAAAGCTCAAAACAAAAGCAAAGCTAACAGTTCCAAAGTATCTAACAGATGAAGCCAAAAAAGAATGGCGAAGAATCATGAGATTATATGCACAAATGGAAATTAAAATCCTTAACGATCTCGATATCACTGCATTAGTCATGTACTGCGAAGCTACAGCGATATATAAAAAGGCGCAAGAAACATGGGCAAAAGTAAATCAAGTAGTGTCCGGGAATGATGCTGGACAAAAGATGCTAGACAAAACATTTGCAACCATGGAAAAGCAATCCAAAATTATATCTAAATTAGCGGAGCAGTTATGCCTAACTCCTGTAGGAAGAGCAAGAATAGGAAATGCTCACAGTAAGAACAAGCCAAAAAGTGATGTGCTTGATCTCATGAATGAGGAGGACTAGAATGGATTATCAAGATAAACCAAACTATATCCGAGAGTACATCGAAGAGATTGAGTCCGGACGAATCTTAGTATCAAAAAAAGTAAAAAAAGTATATCTAAAATGGATGAAACAGATCATAAATGACGAGCATCCATTGTATTACTTTAACCCAAATCCAGGTTTAAAATTTATCAAGTTTTCAGAAACGTTTTGTCGCCAATCAAAAGGTGAATGGGCAGGTAAAAAAATAGAACTAATGCTATGGCAAAAAGCATGGGCTCAAACACTATTCGGAACGCTGCGAAGAGATACACATCAAAGAAGATTTACTGAGAGTTTTCTAGTCGTAGCACGTAAAAACGGTAAAACCACAATGAATGCGCCTTTAACGCTCTTTGGTATACTCCACGAAAAAGGAGCCGAAGTCTATGCTGCAGCAACCGTAACGAGCCAAGCACAACGAATCATCGAAGAAGCAATCGATATGATTAAGAGAGAAAGAGAACTAGCTAAGATATTTACATATAGAATAGCACCACCAAAAAGTATCAAGCTTAAAGGATCATCTTCGTTGGCCAAGGTATTATCATCAAACGTTCAAACGTTCGATGGTTTAAATACAAGCTTAGGTGTAATCGATGAAGTACACGAACTAAAAAGAGCAATCTATGATATTCTAAAACAGTCAACATCAGCCAGACAGCAACCTATTATTTCGATGATTAGTACTGCAGGCTTCGTAAGAGAAGGACTATATGACAACGTGTATGATCACGCAGTTAATATCCTAGAAGGAATTAGCCCGGACGATACGCTACTACCACTAATCTATGAAATGGACTCTATAGAAGAAATAGCTGATGAAAAGAATTGGATAAAAGCAAATCCATCGCTAGGCGTTATAAAACAAGTAAAATATATTCAGGATCAAGTGCAAAGAGCTGAATCGGATAAGAACTATATGAATACCGTCCTAACCAAAGACTTTAACATTCGTGGTATCACAGGAAAAGGATGGCTAAACTTTGATGACTTGAATAATGAGATAGAGTACACACAAGAACAATTGAAGAAATTCGATAATTCATTTGTTATAGGTGGGTTAGACTTGTCAAGAACTGGTGACCTAACAAGTTTCACTACAATGTTATTCGACAAAGAAGACATGATAGAAGGAAAAAAGCCTCGAGCAATTGCAATAACAATGTATTGGATCACTGCAAAATTTTACAACGAAAGAATTCAAGACAAGAACAATAAAATCCCATGGGCAGCATGGGTTGAACGTGGACTTGTAAGAATATCCGGTACTGAACTTATAGAATACCGGGATATAGCAGACTACATCAGCAACAACTTTAGAGAAAAAGGATGGATGTACCAGTACATCCAATATGATAGATACTCAGCTCAATATTTAATATCAGATCTGGTATCTAGAGGCTATCAAAGAGATACTTGCTTAGTGGCCACAGCTCAAGGCGCTAAAACACTTAGTATTCCAATGCAGCTCATTGAAGCGCACCTGCGACAAAAAATGTTATGCTATCAAAACAACCCAATCACGAAGTGGTGTTTATCGAACGTACAGCTGGAACAAGATAGAAATGGTAACTATATGCCTAAGAAAATCAACGATCAGCGTGAACGCAAAATAGACGGATTTGCAACGATTTTGAACTGTTATGTTAGAATAGCAGATGACATAGGGTTCTATCTAGGACAAAAAGGACAGGAGGTATAAAATGGGATGGTTTCAAAACGCAACAACATACGTTGCTAACATATTCAAAAGTAAGAAAATAGGAAGTCAACTCAGAAGCCTAAATGTCAGCAGTCCATATTTTACAGGCGAAAGTAATCCTAAGTTGAATGAAACATTTGTAACAGGTTGCAATACACACGCTCGACATGGATCCAAAATAAGACCTTTGGTTTATTACAAAGGAGCCATATCGAGCAACAAAAACACATTGAATTATTTATTAAGTACTCGCCCAAACCCTGCGATGAATGCTCCCACATTCTGGGAAAAAGTAGTGTTGGAATACTACATGAATAATAACGCTATGATATTTGTTGAGCGTGGTGACACAATAGCATCGGACCGAGTCAAAGCTCTATGGGTTATACCAACTGAATCAGTAGAAATCAGATCCGATGAGAAAGAACTATACTTTAAATTTAGAATTGGAAATGAAACATACATAACCGATATGAATGACATGATTATTATATCGAGAAATGTAGGGTTCTTAGTAGATACATTCGGAAAGCTTGATAAATCAATCGAGCAAGTAATCAAAATTATTAAAACGAATTACGAAGGACTTGAACAATCAATTCGCATGTCCGCATTCATTAGATTTTTAGTATCCACACCTACGTTACTATCAGACGATCAAAAAGAAAAAAGAGCTAAAGAATTCTCAGATAGATACTTAGGAAGCGAATCAGCAGGCGTAGCATATATTGATGCAGCTCAACAAGTAATTCAATTGGACACAGCAAAAGGAAAATATGCTGATTCCGATGTAATGGCATTACTTGAAAAGAAAGTGAAGGACTATCTAAACATTAATGACTCGATGCTATCAGCAAACTATAATGAAGATCAGTTCCAAGCTTACTATGAAACAAACATGGAACCTATAGCAATAAAAATCGCAGCTGAACTCACAGCTAAACTTCTAACACCACGTGAGAGAGAAGTAGGAAATGAGATTAGAGTGGATGCAAACAGACTACAAACAGCATCGCTAAAGACGAGAGCTCAAGTCGCTGCAATCATTCAAAAATCACCAGTACACATTCCAAACGTGGTAAACGAATTGCTTTACATCCCACCAGTTGAAGGTGGCGATGAGCCTTACACATTCCTTAACTATGCTAAACTAGAAGAACAAAAGCAGCAGCAAGAAGAGGAAGAACAAACAAATCCTAAACCCAAGGAGGATAAATAGATGGATAAACAAATTATTAATGATTTAAGAATCAATCGCCATGGCAACTACATGAGGGAGTTCTCAGGAGTCCATGTAAGAACTGAAGGAACCGAAGCTGGTGAAATGATAGTCGAAGGAAGACCAATTGTATTCAATAAAGAAACAATTCTATTCCAATACGAAGGTGTTGATTATAAAGAGATTATTGATGCAGCAGCACTCAATAATACGGACATTAGTCAATGCTTCCTAAAGTTTAATCATGATGATAATCATGTTGTAGCCAGAACCAAAAACAAGTCACTAGAACTTGAGATAAAACCTGAAGGAGTTGACTTCAAAGCGAAGCTAGTAAACACTCAAACAGGTAGAGATTTATACGAATTAGTTCGATCAGGCATCATTGATAAAATGAGTTTTGCTTTTACAATAGAAGAAGAATCCTATAACAAGGAAACCCATACGTGGACAGTACGGAAGATAGGAAAACTTTATGATGTAGCAGCAGTAGCTCACCCTGCGTACGATCAAACCGAAATCTATGCACGTCGCCTTGGTGAAGTGGAGGCTTCACGCAAGTTAGAAGTGGAGGCTTCTAAGACTGAAGAAGAAAGAAAGTTAGAACAAAAGCGCAAAGATGTACTGGCGAAATTAGAAAATATAAAATAGGAGGGCAATTCAAAATGACAATTGCTGAAATTAGAAGTAAGATCGAAAAACTAAGAAACAAAATTGATGGCTTCAAAGCAGAAGCCGCTACAGCAAATTCCGAAAGACTTCTCTTAATCGAAGAAGAATCAAGAAATGCTGAAACTGAAATGGCTGACCTTAATAACCAATTAAGAGAAGCACTACAAGGTAGATTCGGACAAGCTCCAAAAGTGCTTGAACCAGGATCAAAAGGCGAAGTCGATGAACGTATCGCAAAAATGTCTAAAAGAGATAAACTTGCACTTGTCATTGGCCGTGGTTTCAAAAACCAATCATTCTCAGATCCTGAGAAACGTGCATTAGGTACTGCATTGACTACTACTGCTGAAACATATGTTGCAGCAACTGAACTTGTCAATGGTGTCAATAACGCTGGTGTCTTTATTCCTACAAGCGTAGTCCTTGATCTTCTAAAAGAAGAAGGTCTATTAAGTCCAATCCTTCGTGATATTTCATTCACAAGCATTCCGGGCTTAGTAGAATTTGTGTTCAGAAAATCACGTGACAAAGCTAAGGCTAAAGCTGAAGGTGCTGAAGGTAAAGACAATCAAATGGAATGGGATAAAGTAACTGGTGTCAAAGGTTACCTACAAACCATCATTGCAGTTACCGATGAAGTACAAGCATTAACTGCATTTGACTTTGGCGCATACATCATCGATCAAATCATCCAAGATTTGAATGAAGACTGGGTATACGACCTAATTTATGGTGCAGGAAACTCAAACCACATCAAAGGTATCACTGTTGGCGCTATTGCAGCACATACTGGTGGATATGATGCAGGCAAAGAAATCGATGCAATCATCGAAGGTCTTGGCAAGCTCACACCTAAGTTCCGCAGAAATGCGAAGATTTATGTCGCTACCGATGTGTACGACAAGATTTTATTCTCAAAAGATGATAACGGAAACTTTAAGTATCCTATCTTCAATAACGCAACTGGTATCTCTTCATTCGGTACCGTCAGAGTTGAAACTGACGAAAACTTAGCAGCAGGCGACTTTGTCGTAGGTAACGTAACTAAGTTTTTCAAAGCAAACTCATTGATTCCAATCCGAATCGAAACTGAAAGAAAAGCTCGCAGTGGTATCACTGAATACATTGCAAGCGAATACTGTGCCACTGCACCAGTTCCAAATGCGTTCGTCCATGGAACTAAGAAAGCCTAAGGACTAGAGCCATGGGAAGAAACTTAGAAGGACTAAAGGGTGCATTAAAAAACCTTAGCGGTAAAACCGTTGATGGTTCAAGCACTGGCGAAGTCTACGAAAACTTCAACCTGCAATATGAAGAAGTAGAACTTACAATCAATGTAGTTGATTCCGAAGGAGCAGCAATTTCTGCACCTACAGTAGTACTCAAAAAAGGGTCTACAATTGGTAGTGGTGATACTGTGACTGCAGCAAGTGGTAAGTATCCAGTATTATATGGCACATATAACTACTCGATCAGCAAAACTGGTTATGTAACAAAAACTGGTTTAATCACTATCGGATATGATGAAGCACGTGCAGGCGAAGCTGAATCAACAATCGCTCTAGTAGCGTCCTAAGAAAAATAATATGAAAGGGGTGGCATGACATGTCAGTAGCAACAGGCGCAGATTTAGTAAACAAGATTGCTTATGCAGTAGGATACGATGTATCGGACTTAGTATCAAAAGCATACATCGAAGACCTTATCGATGCCGGCATTGAAGATATGAAAGGCGCAGGTGTTCCAGAAGCAATGATCGTACCTACAAATAAACTGGTGGTAGCCACCCTTACCATATTTGTAAATGATAACTTGAATCTAACCACAGGAGCGCATAAAACAAGTTTGATGTATGTAGCAAACATTGACAAACTGCGTTCAATGACTCCTGAACCTTACCCAATTAGCCAAGTTATAAACGCATTAAATTACAATGACGATCCAATCACAAACACTCCAGATGAAGCATTGAATTGGAACGATGAACCAGTAAACGGCACGCCATACAGCGCACTGGACTGGTTATAAGGAGGTAGCAAAGTATGGCACTTTTGAAGCATAGAGGTATCACAAGAGCATCATACGATGCCCTAATAGCACCAGATCCAAACACAGAGTATACTGTCCTTGAAACGGACGGTACTTTTACTAGATACATAGGATCAAAAGCTATCAAAGATAAAACAGCAGCAAGATTTGATGATGATGGCAACTTTGATTTAAAAGGTAAATCACTTCTAAACTATAAAAATGATGGTAATGAAGATCCAATAAATCGATTAATATTAAAAGATATTATAGATCCAATACTTATATATGAATCACCTATTGAAACACTTCAATTTGAAGATGGAATTATAATCATTGAAGACTTAGATTATTCATTATTACGGGACAAAACTAAAAACTTTATAATGGTTCAATTTAGAACCGATGAAGGACAAGTTATAGTAAATTCCGCATTATTTGAAAGAGTTGATGATTATGGATATCTTCAAATTATCTATGATACTTTAAGTGAAGTTGATAACTACAGGAGTTTTAAATGTCAAATATACAATAACACAATGGAAATATATACTAATGCTGAATACCCAGTATATTTGCTTTACGTTACTATAATTGCGTTCTAAGGAGGAATAACGATGTACATTAAAAAAGGAAATACAATTAAATATTTTAGTGGAAGCGTGATTCCAAATGGATGGTCTGAAACAACATTGGATGAACATCGAAAAAATTTTAGTAATACATTTTCAAAAAACAATGGTTTTTTAGACAAGGAAAAACGTAAAATCACTATAAAAATTAATTCTATTAAAGAATGGATGAGAAATCATGATTATATAGAATTACAAGCAGTAAGAGGAACTATTTCTAGAGAATCAGCAAAATACATTGAGTATAGAAATGCATATGATGAAAAATTGCTTGAATTAAAATCTTTAGAAGAAATAGCATAGAGTAGCGGTACTTGAATATGAGAAAAAACGCAACTATATACCTGTTCAATGTTGAGCAAGTGCAGAACCAAGATACAGGCGAACGTGTAAAAACAATTCAATCCGTAGTGCGTGTTCAAGGATCCATTGGACCAACCGGGAGTGTTACATACTGGCAAGCTCAAGCAGCAAACGTTCAGCTGCGTGGAACAATCCTAATTCAAAACCGAGTCTATAAGAAGCAGCAATACATATACTTCAAAGAGAACGGCCAAGGACTAGTCTACAAAAGCAATTCGACAGCACGTGCCGAAGATGAACATCTTATCAAAATTAACTATGAAGACGTCAAAGAAGACGGTATAAAGGAGCTGATAGAAGATGCTATCCAAGGACTATAATGCACTATGGAATCTTCTAAAGGACACTCATCCAGCACCAGTTTACATGGAAAAAATGGACGAGGAAGAAAAAAAGATACCGGAAAAATTTGTAATCTTCGAGCGATCAACAACAGATCAGCCATCCGAATCAGGTGATGGCATTGAAGTTATTAGAGAAAAGTATTTCACAATTAGCATTTACGCTAAAAAAATCACTGATGCAGTCGCCATAATGAATGCATACAGAGATAAGCTCATTCAACATGGTATCCGCTATACACAGCAAGGACCGTTGTACGACACCACAAGTCAACGATACACTGTAGACTTAGATGGAAGATATGCATATGGCGT
>WPCI01051077.1_pt1 | contig 35323 bp, 35 predicted proteins | sample 5399871 | NCBI WGS metagenome assembly WPCI01 (sample SAMN12869469, study PRJNA574797) | sludge metagenome | isolation source: wastewater treatment of pH7 | place: China:Beijing | collected 2019-05-20 | reverse complement strand
GATCTTAACATAAAGGATACATTCCAAATAACAATGGAGATTCTGCTTTATCAATTTCTTTATACGTTATATTTCCCTCTTTACCTGCAACAGCAACTTGTACTTTTTCATTTGTTTTCACATCTTCTGCACCTATTGCACCACCCGCCAATAATCCTGTACTTAACAGACTATCGTGAACAAAAGTTAGAGAGTTATGGAACAAAATATAATGTGTATGTACATACATTTCTTTTAAAAGAAGTTTTGTAGTATGCAACTGAATTAAAAAAATATAGATTTTTATGACTCTTTTTAGGGGATATAGCAAAGTGAGATCTTTTATATGCACATTGCTATACCGAACTAGATTTCAGCATAGTATTTTTTTGCAACTCATTGATTTTTACCAAACACGTATAAAAACCAACAATATGAAAATAAACGACTGGCTAAAATTTTACTTTCAATAAAATAAAAAAAGAACCTGCAAATTTGCAGATTCTCCTGATAATGATTTATATAAGTAAGACCTGAAAATATAATACAATAATTTGAAAATGGGTTCAAGTAAATAAAAAGGAACCTCTGGAGTTTGGGGCCTTTCAGAAGTGATGATCTTTTCTCGGCCTAGGAACTGAGAAAATACAAAGATATAATACATCGAGATTTAGAGAATTTCAATACCTAAATTAAAAATTACCGTGGGTGTATGAACATGGAATAGTGGCTATCATGGAGTGGTTGGAGTGTTGGTAGATAACACTGAAAGACCATTAAGTTTAATTATGAAAGCTCATGTAATTGAAAAAGGTACACGCGTCGCTCAAGACGTCATAGCGTCAGTGGTAACAGCTCATTTTGTTAAGGTGGTCGAGCTATTGGTTAGTGAACGAGGTGTTGGCGGATTTGGATCTACGGGAACGAAGTAAGACAAAGTTGAATTTTATTATGTAAGTTTAAATTAAAGATTTCATTTGAAAGGAATATCCAGATGAAAAAAGAGCACTGATTTACAGTTCCCATCTTACTATATAGATTTCTTAGTCCAATCATTATGGACAATTTACAATGGTAATAGTGACGCTAGCCATTGTTCCTGGAGAATCAAGTAGTGAAGCAGTAACAGTTATTGTTCCAGGTCCATTAGCCGCTAGAAATACCGAAGTGAAGTTACCTGAAGCATTTGTGATAACGGCAAGAGGAACCACGAAAACAAGAGCCGGGTTACTAAATGAAAAGCTGACTACTACTCCTGGAGTATGAATACCGTTTACTAATACTTGACCAGAAAAAAATAAAGTATTATTTCCTTGGGTGGATACGCACGCTGTAGTTTGGTTAGAAGTCAAGGTAATAGAAGCAGTTCCGGCAGGAAGATTAAATCCAGTAGGCCCGGTCAATCCAGTACTTCCAGTAGGTCCAGTAGCGCCAGTAGTACCCGTTGAACCAGTGGGAGTGTAGGTCCTATTGAAGCCGGATTTAATGCATTGGAGGATAAAAACTCGTCCAATATAATTCACCTGAAAAAAATCGTTCTACTAATAGTAAATGCAATGATATAGAAAAGTGAAATGGACAAGCGGTTGAATTTATGAAATTTAACAAAATAGTTATCTTGTAATCAAAAATAAAATAACCCGCTAGTTATAACGGGTTATTTCCACAAGGAATGCAAGGTAACTGGCCTAGGGAAACCTGTAGAATTCCTTGTGATTGTAATGTATGCAAAGGAATCAATACGGTTAATGAAGTTTAAACAAAATTAATATTTGATATCAAAAAATGTATGTCATTTATCCAATAAAGATATTCGTTATCTCTTTATTATCATCATAGTTACCTGAAATATGTGCACCTATAAATGGAGTGCCATGCACCTTATCTTTAGAAATTACAAAGTTAAATTTAGAATGATTATCTATTTTACAAGTTATAAGATAATCATCATCAATTTCGTAAATGTCTTGAAGCGTAGCTGCAAAGAACATGTTTAACATTCCTTTCTGTATTCTGAATATAGAAATACCTTATTATTTATGTGAAGTAATGGCTTGTGCTAATAACGCAGTTTTATACAAAATCCTTATTTGAATAGAAAGAGCACCATTAGGGCGTATGGCGCTCTTTGACCAAGAACTAAATTGTGTGTTTTTTTATAGTCCGTATAAGTATATGGGAGTTAAAAATAAAGTGTGAAAAAATGTTTAATAAAAACGCTATTTGAATAAAAGAAGTTAGATAAGGATGAAGAATAGTCATCTCTTATGCTGGAGAGGTTAACGGATATCCAAATTAAATAAGGGTGATTATGTGTTAAAAGGTAAAGTGATAGGTTTGTTTTTTGGAATTGTAATGACGGTTTCATTTTTAAATCCGTTAGATATCAAAGCGGTTAATAGTAATGATCAAAAGTTTTATGATTCTTATAATACTTTATTAGCACCATATGCAAGTCAAGTAATCAGAAGCAAGCTTGGACCAGATCATCAGTATAGTTTAACGGACACAAAAATTATAAAAATTGAACGTTTCCCAGAAGAAAACTTTAATTTTATTGTTACAGTTCAATATAAAACTTATATAGGGGCTCATAACCCTCCGAATGGCATAGAAACTATTACTTTTAATATAAATCCAAGTGGAGTAAAGGTTATAAATTTTGTTCATAAAGATGCTTAAAGAAGAAGTGATATTTTTCATACATTGATGAGAAGGATATTTGAATTGAAAAATATAATAAAAATTTCATTTTGTAAAAATAAGGAATTTAAAAAAGAGCACCATGCATCAGTGCTCTTTCAGATAGGAGGTAACTCTTATGAGCGTAACGTCTAGGTTAGAAGTATATGATTTGAAAAAGAAATAAGAACAAAATTTCATTATTTGCTCAACACAAAAGAGCAGTTAACAAGCGCTAACTGCTCATCCCTCAAAGAAAGGGAAAGAACATTACAGAGACCACTGTGAATTCAAGCTGTATCACTCATTTTTAGTATGGGACATAATTTGAGACTTAATTCGGGCAAACTAAAAAAGGCAACTAGCAAGAGCTAACTGCCCTGGTGAATAAGAAGAACGAAATGGTCATTCGTATTCAACCTTGGTGTACTTATATTGTTAACACTTTTGAGAAATTTATTCAATAAAAGAACAGTTAGCCCAGCCTAACTGCTCCATACAGAGATAATAATCTAGATGCATAGATATTATATGTCAAATTATTTATTTTATTCGAGACTTATTAAAGAATTTGTCCTTAATAGGGAAATATAGTTAAAGAATTTCTTTAAGAAACAGAAGCAATAACCGAATAAAAGAGCAGCTAGTAAAAACTAGCCGCTAAGCCCTCGGGTATGAAGGGAAATCAGAAACTGTATTTACAGCATTAACGGAATAGTGAGTTTAATTCAAGGTTAGAAGAAAGAAATGAATAAATTTAGGCAGTTCCAACTTGGCTTTGAACGGCAACATCAGAGTCGAATGTGTTTGTAACACTAACACCGTTAAATGTATTGAGAACAAAAGCAACGTTAGATGCACCTGAACCATTATAAGCTTTTGTATTTTATTTTGGAGAAACGTTATAATAATCACCTAAGTTGAAAGAACCGTTACTTCAAGAGGGTGAGTTTATCGGAATTATGGAACCATCTGGTTCTGGTAAAACGACATTATTAAATGTAATTTCAACGATGGAAAAAACTTAATGAATTACAGGTAGCGAAATATAAAAATGTAAAAGCGGAAGAATTAGGTATTACGTATCAAATGTATAATCAGAGTCATGGTATGGCCAGCGATTCATGTTTATGGGCTTCTTCGTTGGAATTGCGTTCTTAGCAATGATGGCAAGTTTCCTAATGTTTAAAATTCTATCTAGCGCATCGAAAGACAGCACACGTTATCAAATGCTTCGTAAAATCGGTGCCCGCCGGGGATTATTAACACAATCGATTTATAAAGAGCTATTCTTCATATTCTTAGTAACGGCAATTGTGGGTATTGTACATATATTAGTTGGTATGAACATGTTCGCTCCGCTTTTGATTGATCCGTACTTCCGAATTTGGTTACCACTTGTCATTTTCGTAGTGATTTACTTAATTTACTACTTGATTACAGTTCAATTGTATAAAAGAATTTTACTTCCGAAAGAAGATTAACGTAAATATGATTTATATGGAGTGTCAACATCATCCGCTCCCATTTATTGATCATTTTGAAGGAGGACAAGAAAACTGGAAATAAGAAATGGACTCGCACTACGATCCATAAACAATTGGTTCTAGTGTAAAAAATCTAAAATTATATCGTTTACCTAAGAACGGACTATTTCAATAGACTGTTTTTTTGAGTACGTAAAGACCTGTGTAAGTAGGTTCACGCAAGGACCTTCACTAGAATGGGTAGCACCACCCATCCATCAAGCCCCAAAACGAGAAATAAGCTTTTTCGTTATAAGAAAGCCTAAAAATTTCGTTCTGGGGGTGTAATAAAATTTTAACCTGATGAGTATTTGCTTCCATTTTCACTATACATCTCTAGATTTTAGAGAATGTTCACAGCTGTAATTTTGCAGGTTGAAATAGCAAATCTAACGATTGTAGTTGGACTTATAGGTAAAGTACCTAGAACTATACCAAGACCTGTTTGTTCCACGTTAAAACTTGCTGCAGTAGAACCAGTACTTGCTAAAAGATTCACTGTAGAACCAATAAGCGTATCTAGTAATTCTCTAATTGGTCGTTCACGACAATCACACTCGCATCCTGAGTCTACAGGCGGAAGTAATGTTATAGATGGCCCTGGTGGTAAAAATCCTACACCTGTTACATCAGAAATATTGACCACAAAGGATGTGGTACCATCTGTAACTGTAACTAAAAAATCATTTACGGAAGTGATAGTAAATAAAAAGAAAAGAGGGGGAACGTTGGGTGCGTCTGCAATAGTGCCAAGAATCACAGTTTCCCCAATAAGTTGTTGTAACACATTCTGCATAGGTAAAACACAGCAATCACAAAGGCAACCTTCAGTTGAGCCTGTTGCCCCAGTTGAGCCTGTTGCCCCAGTTGGACCTGTTGCCCCAGTTGGACCTGTTGCTCCAGTTGAGCCTGTTGCCCCAGTTGGACCTGTTGCTCCAGTTGAGCCTGTTGCTCCAGTTGAGCCTGTTGCCCCAGTTGAGCCTGTTGCTCCAGTTGAGCCTGTTGCCCCAGTTGAGCCTGTTGCTCCAGTTGAGCCTGTTGCCCCAGTTGAGCCTGTTGCCCCAGTTGTACCTGTTGCTCCAGTTGAGCCTGTTGCCCCAGTTGAGCCTGTTGCCCCAGTTGGGCCTGTCTCTCCCGTTGGGCCTGTTGGTAGAGTAAATGGTGGAATTGGTGGAAGTGTAGGGCCAATTAAATTTGAATTAAATATATTAGCTTGAAGTATTTTGTTTTCATCAAACACGAAACTACCTCCTACAGATATACTTTATTACCATATAATATGCTATATCTTTACTATTGTGTGTTTCATGATGATTCAATGATAGTATTTCTGTATCAATAGTAAATCTGGTTCTGAAGCAAAGAGTGCACCCATTTGAAAGAGGTATATAGACTTTTAATAAAGCTTGTTCTTGTGAGCATTTCACAACATGCCTATCAAATAAAGCGATTTTATATCCATGAGTTGATGGGCAATGGATTACCTTGTCAAATAAAGCAAATTGTTCGTTTAAGCACAATTTGTCAACGAACTAACTGTTTTCTTGTACTTAAATAAGAACTACTGTAAGAGTTGTAGTTTATATGTTTACATTTTCCTTTTTGCATTCATCTATTAATTAGATGAATGCTTTTTTTAGTACAAATTAAAAAAATAAGAAAAACTTAAGAATCCTCCTCGATATTTGTTAAGAATTAAAATTTATACTGAAATCTACTTCACACCAAATCAAATGAACGAGGAGATAGAGATGCAATTTATTACATTTTTAAGTGAATTTATAAAACATCCGAAAAACACAGGGGCAATTGCACCAAGCTCTAATATATTAGCAAAAGCAATGGTAGATGCAATCGATTTTGACGTGGCAAAATGTATTGTAGAATTAGGGCCAGGAACAGGATCTTTTACGAAAGAGATTATGAAGAGGAAAAAGAAAAGAACAACATTTATTCTAATTGAAATTAATGAAGTTTTTTTCAAAAAGTTACAGAAGCAATATGAGGATGATGCAAGTATCGTAGTCATACATGGATCAGCTGAAAATATTCAAAAGTATGTGGAAGAGTTACAAATAAACGGTGTGGATTATGTATTATCAGGATTACCTTTCACTTCCTTGCCAAAAGAAGAATCATCACGTATTTTAAATAACGTGATGGAGTCGTTACGTGAGAATGGAAAGTTTATTACCTTTCAATATTCACTGGTCAAAAAAGGATTTATTGAAGCCTTTTTTCCAGATATCCAATTAAAAAAAGTTTGGTTTAACTTCCCACCAGCCTATGTCTTTAGTTGTAAAAAATCGGTGAGGGGAGCATATGCATAATGGAATTACATGAATTATTGTCTTATATTGAGCAGTATGGTTACACCGCTTTATTCTTCTGTTTATGGCTCGGTATTGTCGGTATGCCAATTCCAGATGAAATGATTGTTATGAGCGGTGGTTTTGTATCATCAGTGGGTATATTAAGTGTAATTCCAGCCTTTTTGTTAACTTATTTAGGAGTTGTCTCTGGACTTTCTTTAGGTTATCTATTGGGCAAAGTATTTGGTACCAAGGTACTTGATAAATTAATGAAAAAGAAAAAGGCAAAGTATTTGCTACAATCACAAAAAATGATTGATAAATACGGACATTATGCATTAGTAACCAGCTACTTTATACCTGTCGTTAGACACATTATCCCTTACTTAGTAGGCATGAACAACATGTCCTATAGAAAATATGCTCTATATTCATATACAACGGGTTTTGTGTGGACACTTGTTTATTTTTTACTTGGTTCCTTATTTGGAAATCATATAGAAACAATTGTAGAAATTACGACAGAATATGGTATTTATTTTGGGGGTATTGTCCTTATCGTTGCTTGTATTTGGTATGTATATATACAAAAACGAAGTACTACGGTAAGTAAATAGAGAAAAGCATAAGTTTTGGAATTTACATCGGAGGAGATTTTATGAGTAAAGAAACAATAATGGTAGTGGATGATGAGAAGGAGATTCGAGAACTCATCGCCATCTATTTAAAAAATGAGGGATATAGGGTCTTGCAAGCTGAAGATGGAGAAGAAGGGTTAGAACTACTAAAGAAAAACGAGGTGCACTTAATTGTCCTTGATATTATGATGCCCAAAATTGATGGCATCCACATGTGTATGAAGGTGAGAGAAATAGCAGAAATGCCTATTATTATGTTATCTGCAAAAACGCAAGATATGGATAAAATTTTAGGACTAACAACAGGTGCAGATGACTATGTTACAAAGCCTTTTAATCCATTAGAACTCATTGCTCGAATTAAGTCACAGCTTAGAAGATACATGAAAATGAATGGTGGAATAAGCGTACAAAATGAAAACGAAGTTGAAATTGGAGATATGAAAATCAATGTAACGACACATAAAGTAACTATCGCTGATCAAGTAGTAAAATTAACGCCGAGGGAGTTTGCTATTTTAGAATTACTTGCTCGCAATCAAGGAATGGTAATGAGTGCAGAACAAATTTATGAAAGAGTGTGGAAAGAGGAAGCTTTTCAATCTGATAATACCGTGATGGTACATATTCGGAAAATACGTGAAAAAATTGAAGAAAACCCGAGAAAACCTCGGTACGTTAAAACTGTTTGGGGAGTAGGATATAAAATTGAAAAAGATATTTAAATTATTTCATCCTTTGAATAATAAAATTAAAAGGATGTTTAAAAAATTGCAATGTTATATTTTAAAAAGTATTAGAATACAGCTCATTACAACCTTTTTTCTCTGTGCATTACTAGGGTTTGTTGTATCAAGGGCCGCAGCTCCACTTGCTGAAGGAGTAAATTCAACAGCTTATGTTGACTACAGTACTGGTATGAAGATTATTAACTTTCAAGCAAAGCAAATTGCAGAAAAAGCAATAAGCGAGAATAAAATAAATAGCCTACAAGAAATAATTAATAGTAAGGCTGAAGAGGATACAACTGCTTTAAAAGTATTGATTACAGATGAAACTGGAAAGGTTTTATATAAAACGAAGCAAGCACAAGAAGTAGAAATTAATTTGCATAATACAATTAGCAATGTAATGAATTTTGCAGTAAATCAAGTTAGATTTAATAAAGATGCTTCAAATAAAGAGGAAATGCGTAAAGAGTTCCTCACCTTTTATCCAATAACGGTTGAAGGTAAAAATTTATATATGTTTGTAAGCGGAATCCCAGAAGGATCTATTACTTATGATATAAAAGAGGGAGTTTTCCCAACACTTTTAGGAGTTATTGTATTTATTTTTTCTTTCTTTTATATGACTAAGAAAAAAATGAAAGAGATTGAAGTAATGGTACAAGGCGTAAATGAAATTGCAAAAGGAAACTTAGCATATCGAATTGAAGAGAAGGGACAAGACGAAATGGCTTTGTTAACAAAAAATATTAATCAAATGGCCAAAGGACTTATGGTGAATATAGAAAAAGAGAGAGAAATTGAACGACAAAAAAATGAATTGATTACAAATGTCTCGCATGATTTACGCACACCGCTTACTTCTATCATGGGATATTTACGTTTATTACAAGATGCAAAGTATGAAAACAGGGAACAATATGACGAGTATATAAAAATTGCTTTTTCAAAATCTGAACAACTCAAAAATTTAATAGAAGATTTATTTGAGTATACAAAATTAACGAATGAGAATATTGTGCTAGAAAAACAAGAGATATGTATCAATGAAATGTTAGATCAATTAATTGAAGAGTTGGTTCCCCAAGCTGAAGAACATGGTCTTTCAATTACGAAAGAGTTTCCAGAAGAACGAATACATGCTGTAGTTGATCCGGAGAAAATTGTTCGTGTATTTGATAATTTATTAATGAATGCAATTAAATACAGTAAGGATGAAGGAGAAATTAAAGTTTCTCTACAACGACAAAAAGAAACCATTCAAATTTCTGTGAAAAATCCAAGTGAAGAATTTACAAAAAAAGAGCTGGAACATTTATTTGAACGCTTTTATAAAAAGGATCAGTCAAGAAGTAGAGTCGCGGAGGGGTCTGGCCTGGGACTAGCGATTGCTAAAAGCATAGTTGATATGCAAGGTGGAGATATTCGAGCAAAATATGAAGATGGACTGGTACAATTTATTATTTCGCTACCTATTGCTGCAGATTAACAGCGTATTTCTATTATTATTCAAGATAGCCGAAACAAATTAAATATGTACTTGTATTGCAAAAAAAGAACTCTTATAAAAAGAGTTCTTTTTTTTAATGTGAAATTTTTTGTTAAGAAAAACTTAAGAAACTATCTCACTTTTTGTTAAGAAACACTCTTTATACTAAAAAATGTGTTAGAGAGTATATTCATTCTAAAAGAATAGATGATAACAAAATAAATCAAATAAGAAAAAAGGTGGAAAAGAAAATGAAAAAAGCATTGATTGCAGTTTCAGGATTAATTGTTGTAGGAGGTGGATTATTAACTTATGTAGGTGGAGAGACAATAGATAGATTTAATCCACTGGTAAAAGAAAAAGATGTATACGTTCATACAGAAGGTAAAGCGAAACCTGATCCTGAACACGAGGGTAGAAGATTCTATTATGTGTTAAACGGGGTTGATGAATCAGGTAATGAGAACACAATTAAAGTGGGTGTTAATGGAAAAGATGAGTTTCCAGATAACTATTTAAAAGTTCATGTAAAAGGAAAGTATGTTTATAAATACGAAGAAGTACAAGAAGAAAAAGTTCCTGAAAAAGCAAAGGAAAAACTAAAACAATAAATAATGGATATTTCAAGTAAAAAGAAAAGGTAGGAGAATATAATGAGCAAATCAGTTGTAAACGTAAAAAATGTTCAAAAAGTGTACGGTAAAAAAGGCGAGAATCAGTCGCATGCTTTACGAGATGTATCGTTCTCGATTCAAGAAGGTGAATTTGTTGGAATCATGGGACCATCCGGATCAGGAAAAACAACATTATTAAATGTAATTTCAACGTTAGATGCAGCAACTGGAGGTATTATTGAGATTGCTGGTATCGATATCACAAAAATGAAACAAGGAGAACTTTCAGATTTCCGTTCTCAAAAATTAGGTTTTATTTTTCAAGATTTTAACTTGCTCGAAAATCTATCAATTTATGAAAATATTGCATTGCCACTTTCATTACAAGGTATTGCTTCTAAAAAGATTGGACCAAAAGTAGAAAAAGTAGCGGGAATGTTAGGGATTACAGAAATTCTTCGAAAGTATCCATCTGAAGTATCTGGTGGACAAAAGCAACGTTCGGCAGCAGCACGTGCACTTGTGCATGAACCAGCAATTATATTAGGGGACGAGCCGACAGGAGCGCTTGATTCAAAAAATGCAACAAGTCTTTTAGAAGCAATGAAAAATTTAAACGAAAAACAAGATGTTTCCATTATGATGGTTACTCATGATGCATATAGTGCGAGTTATTGCCAGCGTATATTATTTATTCAAGACGGTAAGTTGTACAAAGAGATTCATCGTAATAGTACACGAGAATCATTTTATAAAGAAATTTTAGATGTACTGGCGGATTTTGGTACATCTAAAGAATAAGAAAGGAACTACATTATGATATTTAAACTTTCTATGTCAGGATTAAAAAGTAAACTAAAAGATTATATTGTCTTATTAGTTGGTCTTGTTATGTCAATTTCAATTTTTTACATGTTTCAAACGTTAGCTTTAAATAAGGCATTTGTTAAAGCAAGTACTTCTTTTCGGTCAATTGAGCCTGTTTTCCAAACTGGCACAGTCCTATTAGCAATCATTACATTCTTTTATGTTCTATATGCAAATTCTTTTTTAATGTCTCTTCGCCAAAAAGAATTTGGGATGTATATGATGTTAGGGGCAAAAAAGCATAAGGTTACAACGCTTATGTTTCTGGAAACAATTGTAATCGGCGCAGTATCCTTAGTAATTGGACTAACAGTAGGAATAGGGTTTTCGCAAGGGGTAGGTAAGCTCCTTATGAAGCAATTAGATTTCACTATAGATGGTTATCAAGCGTTTTACCTACCATCGATGTTAGTTACCTTTATGTTTTTCTTGGTGATATTCGTACTATCTGCCATTATGAATAGTGTGAAATTATCAAGAACTTCTGTTCTGCAACTTGTACATGCAGACGCTTCAGCAGAACGTACAATAAGCAATGGAAAGTGGACTTGGGTAATTTCATTTTTTGCTGTTCTTTTATTAGGAGCGGGCTATGCTTCCATGATTTATATAAATAAACTTGAAGAGCAAGGCTTTATGATTGCAATGTTAACAACTACCGCAGGAACGTATATGTTATTTGCTTCTGTTCTTCCGCTTATTATTAAGAAGTTGAAAAGCAATAAAAATTATAGTGAAAAAGGCCTTAATGCTTTTACATTTGCTCAATTAAACTTCCGTATTAACAGTTTAACGAAGGTACTTGCGACAGTAGCAATGTTAGTAGCACTTGGTGCCGGAGCAATTTCAGGTGGAATGGCGTTCAAAAATAATATAATGAAATCAACTGATGATATTGTGATATACGATGTAGTCATTCATAATCCAACAACAGAAGAAAAGAAAATTGTAGATGGTATTACATTTAATGAAAAGAATGAATATCGTTATAAAGTGGATGAGAAATATATATATAGTTTAAAAGAAGATCTAGAGAAAAAAAGTCCACTTGTGAATCTTGGAAATAAAAAAGAAGATAGAGGGAAAGTAAAACGAGTTTCTCAAAATCTTCCCGTAGGAGCAATTCCCAAATACGCTGTAGAAAATAAAGAGAATATAAGTATCATTCCAGATGAGTGGAATCAAGCCTTATATAGCATTTATCCAAGTTATTTAGGTTATAATGACAAAATACAAAAAATAGTAGATAAAAAAATGTACGATAAAATACAAGAAAAAGAAAACATAGTGTTAATTGGAAAGACGGATGATTTTGAATCATATTTAGACAAATGGAAAAAAATTGACGAGTTGCAGCTAGTTAAATATAAAAACGTCAAACTTGAGGATATATTTAGTAAATATCAAATGTATAATATAGTAAATGCTAGTGCTAGCGGAACGATATTTATGGGCTTCTTCTTAGGTATTGCTTTCCTTGCGATGATGGCAAGTTGTTTAATGTTTAAGATACTTTCCGGTGCTTCAAAAGACATTGTGCGCTATGAAATGCTACGTAAAATTGGTGTTCGCCATGAATTATTAACAAAGTCTATCTATAAAGAGTTATTCTTTGTATTCTTGTTCCCAGCTATAGTAGGAATTGTACATGTTCTACTAGGTATGAAAATTTTAGGATTTATATTAATCGATCCATATTTCCGTATTTGGTTACCAATTCTGATTTTTGTAGTTATTTATTCCATTTACTATTTTGTAACAGTTCAATTATATAAAGGAATTGTTCTTCCGAAAGAACGATAGTAAAAAATACCGAGTATATCCTACTCGGTATTTTTATGGTTGGAGGTGACAGAATAACAGTATTGTTTTATTGTACTTGTGGTAACTTTTGGGTAGAGTTACATTTTGTATGATATGAACTATAACTTTGCCAGGTTGGTGAGGTTATAGTTCTTTTTGTTTTTAGAAGTAGAAAAACGTGTATCTCACTACGCAACAGATATATTTTTATATTCTTTCCCAATTAGTTTAGAGAAAATTACGGTTGATTTTTCTTTTGCACCACCCAGTCAAATGTTTGTTTTTTAGTTTTCTGCAATGGGGCTGGTTTCTTGAAATAGAAAATGAAGAAATGGTTATGGATGATAAGCAGGTAGATACTATAGCTGATCGTAAACGCCCGATTGGTGAGTTTTTATCAATAAAATCAATTTATTCAAATCTTAATATGTTTTGTGTTTCTATCTATACCTATTGTAAGATTATATAGAGTTCTCCTAATAAGCTGTTTTAATGGATTTTTTAGGGGTTTAATATTTATAAATCTTAAATAATTTTTTATGTAACTAAGTTATATTGAAGTAGAGGTGAACCATCGGTGAGGCAGGTGTTAGTAATTAAAAATGAACGGTCTTTAGCAAAGAAAATCGTAAGCGGTTTAAAGGAAGAAGGCCATTTCATTTTAAAACTTCACAATGAAAACGAAGGTTTAAATATAGCATATGAACAAGATTGGGATATTATTATATTAGATTGGGATTCATTAAGCATATCTGGACCGGAAATTTGCAGGAAAATACGACTTGTTAAAATGACACCCATCATTATTGTGACCGACAATATTTCTAGCAAGGATTGCGTAGCAGGGTTACAAGCTGGAGCTGATGATTATATAAGAAAACCATTTGCGAAAGAAGAATTAGTAGCAAGGGTGCAAGCTATTTTAAGGAGAAGTAACTGTAACCAGCAAAATGAGATAACCTTTTATCAGTTTAAAGATCTCTTTGTTGATGCATCTAGCAATATTGTGAAAAAAGGTGGTAAAAATCTCTCGCTTACGAAGCGTGAGTACGATTTACTTGTATTTTTAATCAAGAATAAAAATACAATATTGAGCCGTGAAATGCTTTTGAACCAAGTTTGGGGACATAACGTAGTCGTAAATCCAAATGTAGTAGACTTATATATTGGGTATGTAAGAAAAAAGTTAAAGTGTGAGAAGAAAAATAGATATATTCAAACAATACATGGCAGAGGCTATTCAATGGTTGAATGATAAAAATAAGATCATAAAGTAGTTTCTGTGAAATATGAAAAGACAGAAACTATAAAAAGAAGATTGCTATCAGGAAATAGTCATTTTTTTGCAGTAGAAACCATGTTTTATAAGGTGTGGGGGATGGATCTGCTGCGCATTAGTTGAGACTGTATCAAATTTATTTTTAATTTTATTAACTCACACCATTCACAAGATTTTCACATAATTAATGACTATACTTATTTACAGGATATTCAAATGAAAATGATTATCAATATTGATTTAGGTGAATAGCAGTTATTATCTAATTCAATCTTTGGAAGTCATCATTTTCGAAATAAATTACATAATAAGGAGTATACGTATGAAAAAAACTATGCTTTTAAAATTAGTAAGTATTCTAGCAATTTTCACTTTAATGTTAGTAGCTTGCTCAGATTCAGGTAAAGAAACTTCGAAGGCTACTAAAGATAATGGTAGTGATAAGCCAAAAACGGTTGAAATCACTGATGCGCATGGAAAAGTTACTGTTCCTGTAAATCCAAAGAATGTAGTTGCTTTAGATAATAGAACGTTTGAAACTTTAGCTGATTGGGGAATTAAATTAGCGGCTGCTCCAAAGGATATCATGCCTGCTGATTCAGCATATAAAAAGGATGAAAAAGTTCAAAATATTGGGAATCACCGTGAGCCAAATCTTGAAATTATTGCCGCTGCAAACCCTGACCTTGTAATTGTTGGTCAAAGATTTGCTAGCCATTACGAAGAAATCAAAAAATTAGTACCAAATGCAGCAGTTATTGATCTTAATGTTGATGTTTCTGAGAAGGCTACTAAGCCTGGAGAAAACTTAGTAAAAGGACTTAAGGATTCTACTGTTACTTTAGGAAAAATCTTTGATAAAGAGAAAGAAGCTAAAAAATTAGTAGCTGATTTTGATAAATCTATTGAAAATGCAAAATCTGCTTATAATGGAAAAGATAAAGTTATGAGTGTTATCGTTACTGGTGGTAATATCGGTTTTGCTGCGCCGCACTCTGGCCGTGTTTGGGGACCAATGTATGAAATTTTCGGTTGGACTCCAGCATTAGAAGTTTCTAATTCTACTGCAGGTCATAAAGGTGACGACGTTTCTGTTGAAGCTATTGCACAAACAAATCCTGATTGGCTGTTCGTATTAGATCGTGATGCTGCAACATCTGATGCAGCTAAGTCAGCTCCTGCTCAGGATGTTATTTCTAAATCACCAGCTCTTCAAAACACAACTGCTGTTTCTAAAAAACAAGTTATTTATGCACCAGCAGATACTTACACAAATGAATCAATTCAAACTTATATAGAGTTATTTGGAAATCTTGCAAAAACTTTAGCTAAGTAGTGTAAAGGAGTACGAAGCAGTGTCAAAAAATATAATTTCTAGGGTTGAGAATATTTCTCAACCCCAGTTTTATAATCACAATAAATTATGGACAAAATCTTTTATAATAGCGATTATAGTTGTTATAATTTTAGGGATTATATCACTGTTTACTGGCGTTTATGATATACGTGGACAAGAGGACGGAATGGAGATGTTTTTCATCACTCGTGTTCCGAGAACAGTTGCATTAATGCTTACTGGAGCTGCAATGGCGATGGCAGGGCTCGTCATGCAACTTATTACACAAAATCGATTTGTTGAACCTACTACAACGGGGACTATTGAATGGTCAGGCTTAGGCCTGCTTTTTGTGTATTTACTATTTCCTGCCCCAACTTTAGTTCAAAGAATGACTGGTGCAATCATTTTTTCTTTTATAGGAACTATGATTTTCTTTCTATTTTTAAGAAGAGTTAAGCTCCGTTCGTCTTTAATTGTCCCGATTATTGGATTGATGCTTGGAGCAGTTATTTCTGCAGTGTCTACTTTTTTGGGACTCCTTTTTCAAATGACGCAAAGTATTGAAACTTGGTTTGTAGGTTCATTTGCTAACATTCAGGTGGGAAGATACGAATATTTATGGCTGATTGTTATCGTTACTTTGCTTATTTTTATGTATGCGAATAGATTGACTTTAGCTGGACTAGGAGAAGATGTTGCAACAAGCCTTGGAGTTAATTACAACCGAATTGTTCTTTTTGGAACGGCCCTTATTTCTTTTGCCGTTGGAATTGTTGCAGCTGTTATTGGAAATTTACCTTTCTTAGGGTTAATTGTTCCAAATATTGTTTCCATGTTTAGAGGTGATGATCTTAGAAGTAATTTACCTTGGGTGTGTCTGATCGGAATGGGGACAATAACTGCCTGTGATATCATTTCTCGAACAATTATAAAGCCTTTTGAATTACCTGTTTCTTTAATACTTGCATCAGTAGGAGCAGTCGTGTTTATTACTATTTTATTGAGAAAAAGAAAACCAAGGAGGCTACGATGATCACATTAGATTATAGAAATAAAGAAAATGTCGAAGTCGATTCTAGCCTTCATAATGAAAGTAGATCAGCTAGCGCTTTTCGTTCTAAGAAGGAAGCAAGACGTTATTGGATTGTACTGATAACATTGATTGCTTTAGGCCTCCTTTCTTCATATGGACTTTTAGTGTATAACAATCCAGTTCCGATAGATTCACCTTCTTTTATCCCAGTTGTTAAGAGAAGGACTGTAGCTATTGTTGCAATGATTATTGCAGCTGTTTGCCATAGCTTGTCGACAGTTGCTTTCCAATCCATTACGAATAATAAGATTATTACTCCTTCGCTTTTAGGTTTCGAATCACTGTATTCAGCAATTCATACGAGCACAATATTTTTCTTTGGTGCTAGTGCATTGATCAATTTTAATGGAATTGGATCATTTTTATTTCAAGTCGTTGTTATGGTCCTCATGAGTTTGATACTTTATGGATGGCTACTTTCCGGTAAATACGGGAATTTACAACTTATGCTTTTAGTTGGGATTATCATTGGCACTGGACTAAATTCTATGTCAACTTTCATGAGAAAACTACTAGCGCCTTCAGAGTTTGATATTTTGCAAGCGAAATTATTTGGCTCTGTTAATCATGCAGATCCTGCCTATTTTCCTATTGTAATTCCGATGATCATAATTGTAGCAGTATTAATTTTTGCTCATTCTAAGAATTTGAATGTTTTGTCGCTAGGAAAGGATGTTGCTACTTCTTTTGGAGTTAAATATCAACCTAGTGTAATTTATACGCTTGTATTAGTAGCTATTTTAATGTCTATTTCAACAGCTCTAATTGGGCCACTTACTTTCTATGGATTTTTAGTAGCAACTTTGAGTTATCAGGCGGCATCGACGTATGATCACAGATATATTTTCCCAATGGCTTTTGCAATCGGATTTTTAATAATGACGAGCGCATACTTTTTAATGTATCATGTATTCCATGCTCAAGGTGTAGTTTCAGTTATTATTGAATTATTTGGTGGAATTATATTCTTAACTATAGTTTTAAGGAAGAGGGCTTTATGATAAAAATTGATAATGTTAAAAAGTTCTATACTGATAAGGTAAAAATAGGACCTTTGGATATTGAAATACCAAAAGCGGGCTTTACTTCTTTAATTGGACCAAATGGTGCTGGAAAGTCTACGACACTTTTGATGATAGGAAGACTTTTAGATATGGATGAAGGTCAAATCCAAGTAGCAAATATGGATGTTTCTGAATCCAAATCAAAAGACTTAGCAAAAGTTTTGACTATATTGCGACAAGAAAATCATTTTGTAACGAGGCTTACTGTTAGACAATTAGTTGGATTTGGGCGCTTTCCTTATTCAAAAGGAAGATTAACGAAAGAGGATGAAGTTATAATTTCTAAATATATCGACTTCCTAGATTTAACGAATTTAGAGAATAGATATTTAGATGAGCTTTCTGGTGGTCAAAGACAAAGGGCATATGTAGCGATGGTATTGTGCCAAGAGACTGAATATGTACTTTTGGATGAGCCGCTAAATAACCTTGATGTTGCTCGATCTGTTCAAATGATGGAGCATTTGAGACGTGCGGCTAATGAATTTGGAAGAACAATTTTGACTGTTATGCATGACATAAATTTTGCAGCTAAATACTCTGATAAAATTTGTGCGATGAAAGATGGACAAATTGCTGCTTTTGGAACAGTAGAAGAAGTTATGGACTCAACACTTTTGACAGATATTTTTGAAACAAAAATAGAGATTATTAAAGGTCCTTATGGGCCGATTGCTGTTTATTAGTTATAAAATGTATACTGTAGCTGCTGTCTATATTTTGTAGGCAGCAGTTTTTTTGCGATTGCATTTATAAAAAAGTTATTTTACATAAGGTGAATGTGATTCTCTCGTTTTTAAAATGTCGTAATCAAAAGAGAGGAGTAACATTATGCTTACAGTGCGATTTTAGATGTGGTGATATACTGTTTATGAGTACTTGTTGTGTCGTTTTTTGTCGGTAAGTCGATATTCTATGTCGAATCGTCGATATAATGAAAAAATCGTTGATATATTGTGAGTTATCGTCGATATATTTGAAAAATCGTCGATATATTTTGGGGAGGGCTAAAGATGATTGTGAAAGAACGGCAAATGCCGATTTATTTACGGCAATTAGAAGCGTTATTTAGGCGATTACCAGCTCATCATCCGAAACGAGATATGATTGTAGAAAGTTTGGCGAAGCATAAGGCTGGTTATAAAGGTGAACAAGCTATTAATTATCCGCTAAGTTTTCTCTCGGAGGAAAAATATCGTATTTTGCACGATATAAGGTTGTTTGATCAAAATTACCATTTTCAAATTGATACGATTATCATTTCAGCATATTTTCTTCTTTTCCTCGAAATAAAAAATATAGCAGGTACGTTACTATTTGATTCAAAGTTTAATCAACTTATTAGAATATCAGAGGGAAATTCAGAAGGCTTTCCAGATCCAATTCTACAAGTGAAAAGACAAGAGGAACAGCTTAGGAAATGGTTGAGTCTAAATGGATTTTCTCGTTTTCCAATTGAATCACTTGTTGTGATTAGTAACCCCCGAACTATTATTAAAGCTTCAGATGATAATCTCCTTAATATAATTATCCACAGTGCAAATTTACCTAATAAAATCAAATGGTTTGAGAGTAAATATAAGAAAAAAGCTATAAAAAATGTAGATATTCTTATTCGTCAAATAGTAGCCAACCATGCTCCATTACGGCAAAATATTCTTGAACAATTTAAAATTAAAAAAGAAGAGTTGTTACACGGTGTACAATGTGAGGTATGTTCTGTACTACCAATGTTTAAATTGAAAAAAGGCTGGTATTGTTCGAACTGTAAAGCTATCTCTAAAGTGGCGCATGAGTTTGCTTTAAAAGATTACGTACTTCTTATTGGTGACACTTGTACAAATATGCAGTTGAAGAAATTTCTTAACGTTCAATCGAGTGCGACTGTCAAAAGACTCCTCCAAACAATGAACATCCCACACACCGGCACCAACAAAGGACGAACCTATGATTTAACCCACCTCCAATTATAATTTTGCTATAATGAATAAGTACTTATACGAAGGGGAGTTTAATGAGAAAATGAAATCATTCAATATTGATCATTTTATCGCGAGTGTTTTACAGTGGATATTAAATATAGCGCTAATTATATTATCCATTGTCTTATCTATCTTTTTAATTAATGAGACGATTACTTTTATTCAATACATATTTTCAGCAAAGAAGTATACGTCATATAAATTAGTTGAAAGTATCATCGTCTATTTCTTATACTTCGAGTTCATAGCATTAATCATTAAGTATTTTAAATCGAACTATCATTTCCCGTTACGTTATTTTATTTATATCGGAATTACAGCCTTAATTCGATTGATTATTGTGTCTCATGAGGAACCGATGGAGACGTTATTATACGCAGGAGCAATTCTTGTTTTAGTTATTGCTTTATACATATCGAATATGAGAGATTTGAGAAAAGAGTAGTAGTGCAGACATAAGTTTGCACTACTTTTTTATACCTTGACCTTAAAGTTACTTGAAAGTTTACAATGAAATTAGGGCGTTTGAAATTGAAAAAAATTGAGAAATTAAATGAAGAGGTTTCTTTTACTTGGAGGTTATAGAAATGAGTCAGGAATTGAAATTGCGTCCATTAGAGCGAGAAGATTTAAAGTTTGTACACGAACTGAATAATAATGCACATATTATGTCGTATTGGTTTGAAGAGCCGTATGAGGCATTTGTGGAGCTGCAAGACTTATACGATAAACATATACACGATCAAAGTGAACGCCGATTTATCGTTGAAAAAGATAATGAAATGGTTGGGTTAGTTGAGTTAGTGGAAATCGATTATATTCACCGTAGAACAGAATTCCAAATCATTATTGACCCGAATTATCAAGGATACGGTTATGCAGCGGAAGCGACGCGGTTAGCGATGGATTACGCTTTTTCTGTATTAAATATGCATAAGATTTATTTAGTGGTGGATAAGGAAAATGAAAAAGCGGTACATGTTTATAAAAAGGTTGGATTTATGGTAGAAGGTGAACTGTTAGACGAGTTTTTCGTTGATGGTAACTATCATAATGCCATAAGAATGTGTATGTTTCAGAAGCAATATTTTGAAAATAAGTAGTTGAATGATTTTGAAGTAATGTTGACGCTTCATAAAACTGTATGCTAAAATCCCTTTTAAGTATTAAGGAAGGTGCAGAACATGCTTTATATAAAATTTGTAAAACTCATTAGAAAACTTTGCTCCGCACAAATGTATACGGTGAAGCGTTGTACGGAGCTTAATCAAGGGGGATAAAACCTCTATATTCATCGGCTGAATAATTTTTTGAAAAAAGTATAGTCTACCTATGCTTATTTCGTTATGGTTATTTAGCTGATGTATAAAATAGATTAAGGGGCCATAGACAATGCTTTGTCTATGGCCCTTTGTGTATATTATTCCAATGAGTTTTTACTGTAAATTGGAGTAGTATGGAAAAAACCACGAAGCAGAGGGCTAGTGTCGAATGACGCTATCTCTCTGCTTTTTTAATTTCAGGAAAAGAGGAATAAAAATGAGTTTACTTAAAGTTGAAAATTTATCACATAGTTTTATAGATAAAGTATTATACGAAAATGCTTCTTTTGATTTGCATAAAGGGGAACATATGGGGATTGTTGGACAGAATGGTGCAGGAAAAAGTACGTTAATGAAAATATTGGTGGGGGAAATTATTTCTGATAAGGGGAGCATTAAGTGGCAACCTAATATTCAAATCGGACATCTTGATCAATACGCAGAAATTGATGAGAGTTATACCATTTCAAAATATTTAAAGAGAGCCTTTAATGATTTGTATGAAATGGAAGATAGAATGAACAAGTTATATGAAGAAAGTGCGATGACTGGAGATGAAAATCAACTATTAAAAGCGGCAGAAATGCAAGGACTGCTCGAGGCTCGTGATTTTTATTCAGTAGACAGCTTCATAAATAAGGTGGCAGCCGGTTTAGGTATTGATGCGATTGGGATGAATCGTGTTATTGGTGAATTAAGCGGAGGACAACGTGCAAAGGTAATTTTAGCAAAGCTTTTATTAGAAGAGCCTAATATTTTATTACTAGATGAACCGACAAACTTTCTTGATAAAGAGCATGTTGAATGGCTTGCTAATTATTTGATGAATTTTGAAGGGGCGTTTATTGTCGTGTCACATGATTTTGAGTTTCTAGAAAAAGTGACTTCTTGCATATGTGATGTAGAGTTTGGAACGGTGAAGAAGTATTACGGCAAATACTCAGATTTTGTAAGACAAAAGGAGCATTTGCGAAAAGATTATATTCGCCAATATTATGCACAGCAAAAGAAAATTGAAAAAACGGAAGAGTATATTCGTAGAAATATTGCTGGAGTGAATTCAAAAATAGCACAAGGACGTAGAAAGCAATTGCAACGTATGGAAAGAATTGCGCCGCCAAGTTTTACTCATAAGCCGTCTATTCATTTTCAGGAACTTCCCATTTCAGTTCAGACAGTTCTTGAAGTAAAGAACCTTGAAGTTGGCTACGATTTCGCGCTCTTACCAAAGTTGAATTTTTCAGTAATGGGTGGGCAAAAACTTGTTATTACAGGTTTCAATGGAGTAGGGAAATCTACTTTATTAAAAACAATCGTTGGGAATATTGTTAGTATTTCTGGAGAATTTCAATTTTCAGAGCAAATAAAGATTGGATATTATGAGCAAGATTTAAATTGGAGCAATGATTCTTTAACGCCGCTTCAAATTATTTCAGAACAGTTTCCTAAACTGAATATGAAGGAAATACGCCATCATTTAGCTGCGTGTGGAGTGAAGGATACGCACGTTTCGCAAGAAATTCGTACGTTAAGTGGTGGTGAACAATCGAAGGTGAAACTGTGTGGATTATTACTATCACCTTGTAACTTCTTAATTTTAGATGAGCCGACAAATCATTTAGATGCAGAAGCGAAGGAAGCTTTGCAAAAGGCATTAATACAGTTTAAGGGGAGCATTATACTTGTATCTCACGAAGCAAGTTTTTATCTTGATTGGGCAGATAGTATTTTTAATATAGAGAAGGGATTAGTTAAGGGGGTGTGAAGCATATGAGTGAAAATAATTGGAAAACGAAAATTATATTATTTTTGACTGCTCAAACTATTTCGTTGTTCGGTTCATCTCTCGTGCAGTACGCAATTATATGGTATATCACCCTTACAACATCGTCAGGGGTAATGTTGACCATTTCAACCGTTTGTGGTTTCTTACCACAAATTGCGATTTCTTTATTTGCGGGTGTTTGGATTGATCGTTACGACCGTAAAAAGATGATTATGTTATCGGATGGGGTTATAGCAATTGCTACATTAGTTTTAGCAATTTTATTTTTAACAGGATATAAAAGTATTTGGTTACTTTTTATAGTGCTACTCATTCGTTCTGCTGGGACAGGGGTACAAACGCCAGCTGTGAATGCGTTAATCCCACAAATCGTTTCAAAAGATTTTCTTATGAAAGTAAATGGGATCAATAGCAGTATTACATCTTTAATTATGTTTCTTTCTCCAGCAGCAAGTGCTGCAATTCTTTCCATTGCTAGCATTGAAGCGACATTTTTTATTGATGTTATGACAGCTATGATCGGAATTAGTATTATGTTTATCATCCAAGTAGAAGGACATGTGAATGTAGGGAGTAAGCAAAAATCTAATCTGCAAGGTATAAAAGAAGGTTTTGTTTATTTAAAAGAAAATGTATTTATTAAAAGGCTACTTGTTTTATTAATCATTGTCATGATCTTAATAAGTCCAGCTGCCTTTTTAACACCTTTAATGGTAACTCGTTCTTTCGGTGCAGAAATGTGGAGACTTACTGCTAGCGAGATGACTTTTAGTGCGGGGGCAGCAGCTGGTGGCGTATTAATTGCGGCGTGGGGTGGCTTTCGTAATCGTATGCATACAACAGCGCTAGCTTGTGCGTTATATGGACTGCTTATGATTGGATTAGGGATTGCACCAATATTTATTATGTATTTACTATTTAATTTTTTAATTGGTATAACAATGCCGTGCTTCAATACACCAGTTACCGTGTTATTACAGGAAAAAGTAGAACCTTCTATGCATGGGCGGATGTTTAGTGTTGTACAAATCGCTAATTCATGCGCGCTTCCTTTAGGAATGATAATATTTGGCCCATTGGCTGATATGTTTAGTGTAGAAATTTTGTTAATTTGTGCTGGAATATTTGTGCTGTTGTGTGCGATTTATGTTGTAGTAAGTAAGAGATTTGAAGTGTAAATATTGATGTTTGAAAAGGTTTGTGAGGCAATTTCAGATACTTCGCAAACCTTTTTGTTTATAACAGTCAATAATTATTTATTGTAAAACAATAAATAATTATTGACTGTTAATGTTGTTTTGGGTAATATGATGTTAACAATCTAAGGGTAATTATATGAATAGAGGAGAATGTGAAATGAAAAATACATACGTAGTAGCTATTTCTTTCATGATTTTAGCGATTATTTCTTTAACGATACATGCTTCAAACAGTAAAGTAGGAGCGAATGGGTTCCTTGAAGAACCTTTCTTTTTCTTAGTACCGATAAGTTATGTATTGTTCCTTAGTGGTATTGGTGTATTACTATTTGGATTTATTACTTCAAAGCTGAAAAAAAATAATAGATAAAATGAGGTTTAATTAGTGAGGGATCCATTAATCGGAATGAAACACTCCTCATGAAATAGAAACATACGATATGGAAGAAAAATAATAAGTGAGTTGAATAATGATGAATCATTATTTTTATAGTGGTAGACAAGTGGGGGCAGCTATTACGCTTGCCGGGGCACAGGGAACCATTCATGCTGTGAATCAAGTGATTCAAATGCAGCAACAAGCATATTTGGCACAAATGATGCAAGGACAGTATATGCCATACTCACAATTTCCGATGCAAAGTGTGAATTATGATGTGTATCCAGCTAGTTTCTTTTCCATTCCATATGGTGGGACTTATTTCTTATGAAAGAAAGCGACTGATAAGAGTCGCTTTCTTTTTTATATTCCGCCTAGCTGCATTCCAAGGAATGCGAAGAGGATACCAACTATGTAAGTAGCGCTTAAATATAAAAGGAATGTGCTAAAGCTTTTACGATTGAGAAGCTGAACAGATTCTAGTTTAAACGTCGAGAATGTCGTGAAGGCACCCATAAATCCAGTACCTAATAATAATTGCCAACCTGTAGTGACTCCGTTGCCAATTATATATCCGAGTAAAAACGCTCCTGTTATATTAATGAGAAATGTAGCAATTGGAAAGGAAGTTTTATTTCTTTTTTTAAACCAATTGCTAATTGCAAATCGCGTAATTGCACCGAAAAATCCTCCTGTTGCGACTAATAAAGCTTCTATCATAAGTGATCACCTTCCGTAAGATGTTTCTTAAGTAAGAAATTACCTAGTGTATAGCCAAGTCCAGACATAATGAGGCCACCAAGTATGCTGCATGATACATATAAGAAGGCTATGCTCCACTCGGAATGATTGATCAATTGAATAGTTTCTACACTAAATGTTGAAAACGTCGTAAAAGAACCAATGAATCCTGTCCCGATGCCTGTGATTACATCTGAAGATAAGATGTTGAGCTTAGCGATATACGTAGTCAGCCACGCTAATAAGAAGCAGCCGACTAAGTTAATCAGTAATGTAGCTAGTGGAAATGTATAATGCCAAGATTCATGAATCGTAAGACCTAAATAATAACGAGAAAGGGCCCCTAATATACCGGAAATGCCGACGATAATATAAATCAATTTTCTCACCTCTTTAAATAGCTTGCTCAAAAAAATAGACTCCTACCAGTAGTTATACTGGTAGGAGTCATTAGCTAAGCAGCGTTTATGGCGAACTCCATCGCCTATGATTATTACATATAGTGTACTAAACATTGCGCTTGATTTCCAGTGAAGGAGTTAGGGGATTTTGTATTTTTGATAATGTAAGAGCAAGAGTTATTGTTTATAAACTAAATATAGTGATATAAGGTTTTTGATATGATAAAATATTTGTTATGTCTGTCATTCGGTTTTAGTTAACTGAAAATAAGGAAAATTAAGTTGTGTGTTTTAGAAAAGGGGCGTTTATTTGAAGAAATTGTTAAAAATAGTACTTATATGTATTTTAGTAGGATTGGGAGTTGTAGGTGGTTTTTTAGGGTATATGACACTTACTAAAGAACAGCCTGCGGATAGTGTAAGTTTGAAGGTGGAAAATAATAAAGAGCGCGTATTAGCGACAGGAAATGAATTTAAAGTTACAACATTTAATATTGGATATGCTGGATTAGATAAGGAGCAAGATTTCTTTATGGATGGGGGAAAGGGATCTGGTTCAAGTAGTAAAGAGCAAACGGAAGTTAACCTAAAGAATATGCTTTCGTTTTTACAAAATGAGAATAGTGATTTTGCGCTACTACAAGAAGTTGATATAAAATCACTTCGATCATTTGATGTGAATGAACATGAATTTTTGAAAAAAGGATTACCTGATTATGTTTCGTCATTTGGCAAGAACTACGATACGAAATGGGTTCCAGTGCCAATAACAAATCCAATGGGATATGCGGAGGCTGGGTTAAGTACGTTTTCTAAATACACTGTTCAAGAAGCGAAGAGATTCCAGCTTCCTGGAATGGAGCCTTGGCCGAAGCGTTTATTTGATTTAGATCGGGCGATTGTTGAACATACAATCCCTGTTAATAATGGAAAGCATGTTAGACTCGTAAACTTACATTTGTCTGCGTACGATGAAGGCGGGAAAATTAGAAAACAGCAAGTAGAGTTTTTAAAAGAATATATGAACAAGCATTATAAAAATGGTGATTACGTAATAATGGGCGGAGATTGGAATCAATTAGTTTCTGATGTTCAATTAAGTGATCCAAAGTTTGTGAAGGAGCGTCCTGAGTGGCTAGTAGAGTTACCGAAGGACTTTACTGATGGTGGCTTTAAATGGGCGGTAGATCCTTCTGTTATGACGGTGAGAGACGATGTGAAGAAATATGTAGAAGGTGAAAACTTCGTCACGATTATTGATGGCTTTATCGTTTCACCGAATGTTGAGATTGTAAATGTGCAAGGAAAAGATTTAAAGTTTGAAAATAGTGATCATAACCCAGTGAGTGCGGTATTTAAGCTGAAGTAATTAAGTGCAGAAGGTGGGACTATATATGGAATGGTTAAAGAAAACTTGTTTTTCTAACCTTGAGAAAGAATCACAGAAAAATCATTTATTGCTGTTTATTACGATTTGTAGTTTCTTCCTTGGAATCATCGCAATTGGGTATTACGGATATATTTTTACAGAGAGAGCAATCGTGTTTTGGGTTTGTGGCATTTCTGTCGTTGTATTTGGAACACTTCTTACTTTTATAAAAAGCATGGAAACGATGTATAAATATATCATGACATTTATGTTGCTTATGATGTCTTTCATTATGGTACAAGCTTTTAATGAAAGCCCAGCTGTATTTCAAATGGTCTATTTTACACTAGCCGTTTCACTTATTTATTTAAGTGAACGTCTCGTTGTAATTCTAGGCGGAGTGGCAGTTGTAATCACATTTATTCTTTGTAGTTATTGGCCAGAGCAATTTTTTGCTTATACAGCTGCATCTGAAGCTGCAAACTTCGCAAGCTTGTTAGCAATCGTAACAATCGCTATGTGGGGCGTCACGAAAATTGGTTCTAACTTGCTAGCTCGTTTAAGTGATGAGAAGCAAGAAGTAATGAGAAAAGCTCAGGAATTAGAAGAAACGCAAAGACTTATTGAGGAAACGGTTGTAAAACTAGATCGTAATTTCAATTATTTAAGACAAAATATGAATACATCGATGGAGTCAATGAGTGAAATTAATTTCGCTTTTGAAGAGGTAGCAGTTGGTACGCAATCACAATCAGAGATGATGCATCGTTCGGTAGAAGTATTGAATGATATGGAGGGAAATATTGAACAAATCATTTCTCAAGTAAGAAATGCATCGATTCGTATTGATGAAAGCTTAGAAATTTCAAAGGGTAGTGTACATACTTTAAGAAACTTTGAAGCAAATATGAAAAGTTTAAATGATGTTGTTTCACAATCAGGAGTTATATTTAGAGATTTAATGATGCAGTCGAAGCAAATTAATGAGATTGTAGATGTAATAACGAATATTTCAAGTCAGACGAGTTTACTAGCTTTAAATGCAAATATTGAAGCCGCAAGAGCAGGTGAGCATGGAAAAGGATTTGCGATTGTAGCGAATGAAGTATTAAAGCTTGCTGAGGAATCGAATCGTTCTGCGGGAAGAATTCAAGGGATTTTGAAGGAGTTTAGTAATCAAGCAAGTAAGGTAGAACTACAGGTAGAGAAATCAGAAAGAGTACAAGAAGAATGTAATGAAATGCTAGTAAGTGTTTTAACAAATGTAACGGATTTAGGGAAGTTTATTGATGAAATTAATGATGTAATGAGAGGAATCGTTGGTCATCAAGAAAGTTTCCAAGTTAAAACGACGAATATCGTAAAGGATGTTACACATGCTTCCAATGTAATCCAGCAAACTTCTGCGGCTACAGAAGAAGTGTTAGCAAGTGTGGAAGAAGAAAAACATCGAAATGATACATCTGTGAAGACATTACATACTGTTAGCGAGCAAGTGAAATTGTTAGAAGATATTTTAGAAAAGTAATATCACTTAAAAAGGGCACAACGTTTGTGCCCTTTTTTCATTTAAACGAAGACTTGCTCGGATTTTAATTGCTTTTCTGCTCGTTTTCTGCCAAGCTTAAGAAGATGAAATTCAGCTAATAGCGGAATTAAAATACTTCAAAGAAAGAATTAAATAGGTGACGTATATGATCGAAGTTAAGACTTCTGAACTTAGTGATGGAGAATTTAATAGAGGTGTATTTGCAACTCGTGATATTAAAAAAGGTGAGTTGATACACGCAGCGCCAGTTATCTCTTATCCGAATGAACAGCATGAACACATTGAGAAAACATTACTTGCTGACTACGCATTTGAGTATGGGATTAATCATACGGCAATCCTTTTAGGATACGGCATGTTATTCAATCATTCATATACACCGAATGCGACGTATGATATTGTCTTTGAGAATCATACATTTAACTTCTATGCTTATAAAGATATAAAAGCGGGAGAAGAAATCTTAATCAATTATAATGGTGAAGTGGATAACGATGAGCTGTTATGGTTTGATAAGGAAAAAGAAGAGAACGAAAAGTAATATAAAGAGTTTGGAAAGAGCACATTCTGTGGGATGTGCTCTTTTTTATGGCGTGTCCAGTCAGCTGGTGGAGAAATCCTACGATTGAGCCCTGTGATAAAGTAATTTTTCTGTTTATAGAAATGGGAGAGTATTTAGGAGTATACAGAGCCAAGAAATACACTATATTTACAACTAAATGATATGGTGAAAGGCTTAAATCTAACCTTACAACGATTTAAAAATTACTATATCCCATCTCCAATGGGGTAAAGGTGGATTGGTAAAATTGATTGGTATGTCTTAGAATGGTTTGCACTAACATCTCCCTAAAGATACAGCATTGTATCTTTAGGGAGATGCTTTATTAGCTTTATAGTATAGAGGAAGAGATTTTTAGTTAATTTATTTTTAATCTTATTAAGTTATTATTTTATACAAATTAATAATAACAAATTCGGACTTTTATTTTCAGTCTTGTTAGAAAATTTTGTTTATTTTATTCTTTAATAGTGAGAAATAATAGGAAATGTAAATTTTAGCTATTTCTCATTATTATAAGATTTGAGAGGAGAACGGTAGATGAGAATTATAGCTGGGATACTTTCTTTCGTGTTAATGTTTAGTTTTGCATTGCCATCATTTGTTGATGCAACTGTTGAATTAAATGATGATACGATTGTCGAAGAATATGTTCCTGAAGAAGATGGTGGCATTGATTTATCTAATGTCGATGTTTCTAACTTCGATTTTGAAAAATTTGAGAATGAATATGATTTTTTAGTAACTGATCCTGTATTTTTACAATTAGAAGGAGAACTAAGTAAACCAAGAGTTGAATATGTTATTGAAAAAAATCCTCTTACAGGTGAATTAATAGTTAAACAAGAAATATTACCAGCTCTTGTTATCGGAGCATTAAGGGTTTTAACTTCAAAAGTAGGCAGAACAGCTGCCGATAAAGGTTGGAAGATAGCAAGACCATATGTACAAAAAGCATTAAACGCACCAAGTAAATATATCCTTGAAGGACCATCTGGAACAAAAATTATTCAAGTAAGATCTAAAGCTACGAAACAAGTTATATTTAGGTTAGATTATGGCCCGGTATATCATAAAGGACCATATTTACATTATCATGTTCCACCAAATTTAAATGATCATCATATTATTTGGTAAAGAGGAGGTTATTTCACATTATGTGTAACTATGAAACACACCAGCATATGCATATAGGCTATTATGAAGATGGTTATGATTTAGAAGTCACTGCATATAAAAAAATAAACAAACCTATTTGGGATGTATTTATTGAAGAGTATGAAGCGGGTTTTTTATATGAATTTGCTAGCAAACATAAATTAGGTGAATATTTTACTGGATGCGGTTTAAAAATATTTACAATAGATGACAAAGATGCTACTGAAGAACAATCTAGATTAATTTTTGAAAAGTGGTTAAAAACTAATAACATTGTTTAAAAATTGGTTTATCTTTATTCCACTAATCAAAAAGGTAGAAAAGTATACTTTTCTACCTTTTTGTAGTTTATATACAAACCTTACCAAAACTTCTAACACGGCTTTTTCTTCTCTTTCACAACTGCCACTTCATCTTAAAATTCCTTCGTTAAATCCTTTGATTCCTGTATCTCACTTAGTATCTTCATGAGAGTCTTATCTCCCGCTTTCAATCGATTTTCTTATATGTCATAAACAAAGTAAAAATTACAAAAAAATACCACTTTATTTTCGTATGGTATAGTAAGATACTGAAGGATAGTGTTTTGAAAAAGTAATATATTTTACAAATTGTTGTCTTTCTGATGACATGTCAAGTTTAGTAGCCCATTTGGGTTGCTTTATTATGCAATATATATTTTAATATGAGTGGCACCTCTTATAAATTAAGAGGTTAATAGGTGTCTCGAATTGATTTTGGGTACACTGTATCCACCACTTTAGGTTTGTTCATGTATGTGGGGATATTATGGGCCCGTATAACGGGATAAAAAGAATATAGAAATAGAGGAATCGTAAAATGAATATGCAAGAGGTTTATGAATATTTAAGTACGGTATTGCCTGAAGGTCATGTGAAACAAGATGAAATGTTAAAGAATCATACGCATATTAAAGTTGGTGGAAAAGCAGATGTGTTCGTTGCGCCAACAAATTATGATGAAATTCAAAAAGTTATTAAATATGCTAACAAATATAATATTCCAGTTACGTTTTTAGGGAACGGTTCGAATGTCATTATTAAAGACGGTGGAATTCGCGGGATTACAGTAAGTTTAATTCATATTACAGGTGTTACTGTAACAGGAACGACAATTGTAGCACAGTGCGGTGCAGCAATTATTGACGTATCACGTATTGCGTTAGACCATAACTTAACGGGTCTTGAGTTCGCTTGTGGTATTCCAGGTTCAGTTGGCGGAGCATTATATATGAATGCAGGTGCATACGGCGGTGAAATTTCGTATGTATTAACAGAAGCTGTCGTAATGACAGGTGATGGAGAGCTACGTACTTTGACGAAAGAAGCATTTGAATTTGGATATCGTAAGAGTGTATTTGCGAACAACCATTACATTATTCTTGAAGCGAGATTTGAACTTGAAGAAGGTGTATATGAAGAAATTAAAGCAAAAATGGATGATTTAACGTTTAAACGTGAGTCAAAACAACCTCTAGAATATCCTTCATGTGGTAGCGTATTTAAACGCCCACCAAATAACTTTGCTGGTAAATTGATTCAAGAATCAGGATTACAAGGTAAGCGAATTGGCGGAGTGGAAGTTTCTCTAAAACATGCTGGATTTATGGTGAATGTTGATAACGGAACAGCACAAGATTACATCGATTTAATTCACTTCGTACAAAAAACAGTTGAAGAGAAATTTGGCGTGAAGTTAGAGCGCGAAGTAAGGATTATTGGAGAAGATAAAGAATAATATATACGTATGAAACTGCGAATTATTTTAAAATAATATTTGGGTATTGTTGACAATTCGTTTGCAATTCAATATAATGGCTAATAATTTAACAAATAACATACGTTGAAAGAGCCCAGTAGCAGTTTGTCACTGTTAACGAGAGAGCTAGGGGATGCTGGAACCTAGCACAAACAAATTTGCGAATTACACTCTGGAGTATCTTAGGTAATGCTAAGCGGATTGGCAATCGATATTATTGCTAAGAGTGGTATGAGTAGCTATGCTATTTATACAAACTGGGTGGTAACACGGTGAATCATCGTCCCTATGTCATAGACATAGGGATTTTTTGTTTTTAAAAATAAAGGGGATGACAAAAGATGAACATTATTGATGAATTAGAATGGCGCGGCGCCATTAATCAACAGACTGACGAAGAAGGTTTACGTAAGCTAGTAGAAGAGAAAAAGATTTCGCTATACTGCGGAGTTGATCCAACTGGCGATAGTATGCATATCGGACATTTGATTCCGTTTATGATGATGAAAAGATTTCAATTAGCTGGTCATCATCCAGTTATTTTAATTGGCGGAGCAACAGGAACAATTGGTGATCCAAGTGGACGTCAATCAGAACGCCAACTTCAAACGTTAGAAGTAGTGCAGCATAATGTAGATGCGTTAACAGCTCAAATGAAAAAGCTATTTGATTTTGGCGGAAATAGCGAAGTAAAGATGGTAAATAACTACGACTGGACACATGAAATAAATATTATTGAGTTTTTACGTGATTACGGGAAAAACTTTAGCATTAATAGTATGTTAGCAAAGGATATCGTAGCAAGTCGTTTAGATACAGGAATTTCTTTCACAGAATTTACGTACCAAATCTTACAAGCGATGGACTTCCATCATTTATACACGAAAGAGGATGTTCAACTGCAAATTGGCGGTAGTGATCAATGGGGAAATATTACGAGTGGTTTAGATTTAATTCGTAAGTTAGAAGGGCACGAAGCAAAAGTATTTGGATTGACGATTCCGTTATTATTGAAATCAGATGGTACGAAGTTTGGTAAATCAGCAGGTGGTGCAGTTTGGCTTGATCCTGAAAAAACAACACCATTTGAATTTTACCAGTTCTGGGTGAATACAGATGACCGCGATGTAGTTAAATACTTGAAATACTTTACATTCTTAACGAAAGAGCGCATCGATGAATTGGCAGTGAAGGTAGAAACAGAGCCTCATAAACGTGAAGCGCAAAAAGTATTAGCGGAAGAAATGACGAAATTTGTTCATGGAGAAGAAGCATTGCTGCAAGCTGTGAAAATTACAGGAGCGTTATTTAGCGGAGATATTAAATCGTTAACAGCTGATGAAATTGAGCAAGGCTTTAAAGAAATGCCAACATTCCAGTCTTCAAAAGAGACGAAAAACATCGTAGAATGGCTAGTTGATTTAGGAATTGAACCATCTAGACGACAAGCACGTGAAGATATTAATAATGGAGCTATCTCTATGAATGGCGAAAAAGTAACGGATGTAGGTACGGATGTTACGGTAGAGAATTCATTTGATGGACGATTTATTATTATTCGTAAAGGGAAGAAGAACTACAGCCTTGTGAAGTTAGGATAATGAAGAAGGTTTAAAAATTATATCGGCGATTTTTTGAATATATCGACCGTAACTCGAAACATATCGGCGATTTTCGAAATATATCAGCGATTTCTCCGATATATCGATTTACCGACAAAAAGCGACAATAAGAGCTGTTCCGAACGGGACAGCTTTCATTATAAAAAGTCAGTATATTTAGATAAATTTAAAGGGTATATAATTTTTTTGCCGAATAAATAAGTTAGAGAAAATTATGGATAAAAATAGCCCGAACCATGCAGTGCATGATTCGGGCTTATATTCAGATTAGTAAGCTAAGCTGAATAGACCTTTAATGTGTGATAAGTAACGAACGTTACTTGCTTCTTTCATTAATGATGCTGGTAAGCCTTTAAGTGGAGTATTGCTTGCTCCGATTGTAGCAACCGCATCTTTACGTCCTAGACTAGCAAGTGTTCCAGAATTTACAGGTGCGAACTCTTCGAATGCTTTGCCTTCTAGTGCTGCGTATAAGTTGTATCCAATTAACTCACCCATTTGCCAAGCGATTTGTGCAGTTGGTGGGTATGGACGTCCGTCTGGAGCGAAGACAACAGCGCTGTCTCCAGCAACGAATACGTTTTTGTGAGAAGTAGATTGTAGGTATGCATCAACTGTTGCACGACCACGGTTTACTTCAAGACCTGATTCACCGATTAGTGGGTTACCTTGAACGCCGCCCGTCCAAACGAATGTGTTAGCAACAAGTTTTTGACCGTCTTTTAAGTCAATTTCATTGCCAGCAACGTTTGTTACAGGAAGACCAGTTAAGAATGTAACGCCGCGTGCTTCTAGGCTAGTAGTTGCACGTTCGATTAAGTGGTCTGGTAATACTGGAAGGATTTTTGGACCTGCTTCAACAAGAAGAAGTTTCACTTCTTTTGGATTTACGCCGTGGCTTTTTGCAAGTTTAGGCATAATGTCAGCAAGCTCACCAACTAGCTCAACGCCAGTTAATCCGCCACCACCGATTACGATTGTAGCATCAGCTTCGTTTTTCGTTTTCGCGTATTCACGAATACGGTCTTCAACGTGTTTGTAGATTTTGTTTGCATCAGCAGCAGATTTTAATACCATGCTGTTTTCTTCTAGTCCTGGAATACCGAAGTAAGCAGTTTTACTTCCTAAAGCAACTACAAGTGCATCGTAAGATAAAGTAGTGCCGCCAGCTAATTTGATTTCTTTGCTATCAACTGAGAATGACTCAACTGTTGCGATTTTTAGATCGATATCTTTACCTTTGAAAAGCTTTGTAAGTGGCATTGCAACTGCTTGCTCAGACACGTTACCAGCTGCAAGGCGGTGTAGTTCAGTGATAATTTGGTGTGTTGGGTATTGGTTAATCACTGTAACTTGTGCTTCTGATTTGCTGTAATATTTACGTACGTTTAAAGCGGCAAGAAGACCGCCATAACCAGCGCCTAAGATGACAATTTGTTTTGACATAGTATGATATCCCCCGTCTTTACTAATTGTTGTTATAAGTTAACTTATTTATTGTTACGTTCTGCACTAATTTGAAGATATGCGTTCACAAAGCGGAACATTTTTTGTGCTTGTGGATCTTTTAGTAATTTTAAAAGACCGAATAGGCCGATAACTTCGTTGCTTTCGTCAGCACGATCTTTCGCTTCGATTGCAGTTGCAGCCATGCTTTTCACTGTATCTTTTACAGGTTCTACAAGCTCTGTGATTGCACCAACAGTGTCGCTTTTTAATACTTCATCAGTAGCAACAGTTTGAGCGAAGTCATAAGACTTAGTTAAAATGTTAACAAGCTCAGTTAATTTTGGAAGCTGTTCTACTAGTGTTGTTAATGATTCTTGTACCTCAGGTTTTAACAACTGATCAAGTACATCAAGTTGTCCTTGGCTAGCAGAAATTTGTACAGTTTCTTGTTCTGGCTTTGTTTGAGTCATAGTTTCTGGCATCTCCAATTCTCCTTTACGATAGCAATACTCTTATTTTTGATAAGTAAGATAGTAAACGGTTACGAAACTTTATACAAAGTTTCACAAAACACAATAAAATGCCTTTAAATTTATGACAGCAAGTAAGCTG
>WPCI01099572.1_pt1 | contig 35655 bp, 31 predicted proteins | sample 5399871 | NCBI WGS metagenome assembly WPCI01 (sample SAMN12869469, study PRJNA574797) | sludge metagenome | isolation source: wastewater treatment of pH7 | place: China:Beijing | collected 2019-05-20 | reverse complement strand
TGAGCGGTTACATGAGTCGCTTGACGGCGGGAACTACCTCCGAGTCGAGGTAGCCCAGAATTCCGGTGACGGTCCCGAGCAGGTCTCCGACCAGCTCAGGGGGTTCATTCAGGTGGATCGACGCTTTGCTGGAGAGAACGATCTGACGAGAGTCGTCTTTCTCCTTCCTCAGGGAAACGGTGTAACTACCGCTGGTATCAGGGTCAGGCACCTTCAACCGGTGTCCTTCTTCTCCATAGAGCGGCTTTCCGGAATCGTCGACGAACTCGATTTCGGCGACGTGTGCAAGCAAGTTCAGCCGTCGGTGCTTGTCACGATTGCTCAGAAGCTGCAGCTGGAAGAGCGGGTGGACTGCGGGATTGGTCTGGGGAACTCCGTAGAAAGGTTGGAGTGGCTTCAGCGCATCCTTGGTCGCGCTGGGCGTATCTGCGAGCTTGCGTTTGACCTCACCGTCAGGGTCTTCGTCCCACCACTTATCGATGGTGGACCAGTGCTTAGCACCCTTGTCCAAGGGCTTTCCTCCAAAGATCGGAAACTCGCCACGGTGGTCATCGTTTCCTCCGTTGCTACGAACGAGTGCGGCGATGAGGTAGTCGAGCGCGGCGCGGGCGTTGTATACGACATCGCCGAGCATGACTGTCCATTCTGAAGCGATTGGACGAACACGAGGTCGAAATACGTATTGACCTCCCTCGTCGTCGTATTCGCCCGACGTAGTGTCAGCCTTGGAGTTGGAGGCTTGAACAGACGCGCGCAGCGTTTCGAGATGGGTCTGAGCACGCTTGCGCTTGAGATAGAAGTCGTCGAGGTAGCTATCGACCCGGCTAGCCATCATGGTCAGGGCGTCAGTCCGAGATCGCGGCATTTGGAGAGTAGGTCGTCGACGAAGCCGTGTGCGTCGGCGGCTTGGTTATCGATCTCGTAGCGTGGCGCGGACGTGGGGACTGCGAACCGGGCCGCTCGTTGCGGGCCGATCGCATCTGGTCCGTCGAAGTCGCGGTGGAGAAGCCCAAGTGCTTCTTGGACTGTTTCGGCATGATCTTCGGCGTGTTGCTTGAGGCCGTCGGCTATTGCTCGGGGACCGCCGGGAGTGCCGCGAATGACGTAGGTGAGGTCGTAGGCATCCTTGGGTTCACCGCGGTCGCCAAAGGCAAGCGCTTTGAGTACGACGAATGCGGCTGGTCCGCAGACCGGGATCGTTCTGCTGGTGCGCTCGCCAGTGAGGGTGAAGCCTTCGAGCTCGACGTTGACTCGTTCGTCGAAGGCGAGTGGAAGCCCCGGAGCTACTAGCGCGCCGAAGTCTCCCTCCAGATTCTTTATCCGTGTTTTCGGGGGATCGCCCGGCGCCGGAGAGATCAAGAAGTCGACAGTGACCTTGAGGTCTTTGAGCCGCCAGCACTGCACGATCTTGTTCCCGCCTTCGCTCTCATCGGGTTCGAAACCTTCGGCGCGCAGACGGGCGCTGATCTCGGCGTAACGGTGATCATCGAGGAGGGCGAGTGCAAGACCGACATCGAGGTCATTGGTGCCGGGATGGAGATCGTCATCGGCTTCGCCATCATCGGCGCGGCCTGCGTCGATGAGGAGCGACGGGACGAGGCCGCCAACGATGCAAAGCTCGTCCAGGTAGGCGCCGAGAGTGACGGCGATGGTCAGGCAGGCCGCCTTGACCTGCTCGAACTCCTCAGGCGTGTAGCCCGAGCGGTTGCGTGGCTTGTCAGTTCCGGCCATGCCAGAGACCCCCGTTCTTGCGTAGCTGGTTTGCGGCCTCGGCGGCACGCTCGGGTAAGTGGCCGAGATCGAGGTAGACCTGCACTGCAGAGACGCAGGGAAGATCACTGGCGTTCTTTTCGCCGTCGAAGACCCCAAGGTCATCAGGGCCGATCAGCTGAACGTTGGCGCCTCGCTCGTCTAGCCGAAGGCCAATCGCGTCTGCCGCGGTTCGTGGATCCCCATGTACGTAGACGCTGGCCAGCCGGAAACGGGCGAAACCGTTGATCGCCCAGGCCGCAGGGAGGCCGGTGAAGGCATGTTTGATCTGCCCGCGGTTCAGCGCTTTGTGCAGGGAGCGGGCGAGTTCGACGCCTTTGCCGGTGAAGTGGCCGGTGAGGATGTCGTGGCGATCGAAGCGGTAGTCATCGGCCCAGGCGTCGAGAAGCAGGTCTGGGTCACGGGGTCGAAGGCGGGAGCCGTCACGCTCAAGCAGAGCGTCGTCATCCAGGCGTCGAACGACGCGCGAGACGTTTCCGGGATCGAGTCTTGTGCTCTCAGCGAGGTCCTTTTGCCTCCACCAGCGCTTGGGATCCAGAAGCATGGCGCGTGTGACGCGGGAACTCTTGGGTGCGAACGGCGAGGCGGGCCGCCCTGGAGTCACGAAGCTGTTGGGTTGTCCTTCAACCCGGATGTACAGGCCCTCATGGCGCAGACGCGCGTTCCCGGAGAGGTCGATCCAGTTGAGATTGAGCGCGTCTGCGGCCTTGGCGCCGGCCTGCGTCATGTAAGGCACCACCAGAACTTGGATCGCATCGAGGCTGGGATATCTCTTGAGTTGGTCGGCAGCCTTCTTGACCACACCCGGGCTGCTAGACGTTTTCGCCTCAACGAGCCACTGCCGATCTTGAGAATCCGTAAGCAGGAAATCCGCCCCCACGTCGTGAGCGTGCTCGACCGAGATACTGGCTGCCCCGGGCTCGTCAAATAACTCGGCGAGGACACCGGGCAATCGTTGGGCTACTTCGCGCTCAAACTGAACGCACTGCATTTATTCCTTCCTTTGCGGCTAGAGACAACATAATGAGTATACGCATATTCTTGCGTAAAAGATAGATGTTGCGACGTCACGCAACCAAGTTGGTTTACGCAATATCCGTAGGAGAGTCCGTTTACTTGGGCTCATCGATGTCGTCGGGCAACCGTCGAATGCGGTCCAGCGACTCGCAATCCGCCACTGGACAGATGGTAGTTCCGCGATCGGTCGCGCTCATCATCGGAGCTATGCGGCATCTTCTCGCCTGGATCACGCGAGCGCTCGAATGCCTTGGCGAGATTCTTGGCGTCGTCGCTTCGGGGACGGCTGTGAAGGTAACGCTGGGTGGTGGTGAGGTTCGCGTGACCCATCCATTCCTTGACTTTCGGGAGGTCGAAATTCAGGACCGCGGTTGTGCCGAAAGTGTGGCGGAGGTCATGGAAGCGACGGACTCGAACATCGGCGGCCTCTTGGGCTTTGCGGAAACGCTTGGAGAGCATGGTGCCGTCCATGAAGTTGCCGTCCGATCCGCAGAAGACGAAGTCGTCGCGGCCGCACCAGCGCCGGCGGCTGGCGACGATCTCAAGTTGCTGGCAGGCAGCTTCGGTTAGCGGCAGCGTCCGGAAGCGGCGGCTCTTGGTGGTGGAGATTTCACCGGCCGAGATTGCCGAGTCAACTACGAGCAGGCGGTTGCCAAGCTCGACGTTTCGCCACCTGAGCGCGAGCAGTTCACCACGCCGAAGGCCGGTGAACGCTGCGAAGAGAAAAATCGATGCGTCCTGATCGTCACGGCGCTGCCACTCCTTAAGCGTGTCGTGGCTGAAATTGCCTTCGGGTCGATCGTGGTGGAGGCCCTTGCGGGCAGCGGCAGCGATCTTCTCGACCTCGTCGAGACTGAAGGTGTCGGCCCGCTCCGGACCGTCGGTCCGTTGTTTCTCGGTGGCTGTCACCGGGTTTTCGGTTAGTCCGAAACTGCCCGGGCGCTTACCGAACTCATACATCGCGTGCAGGATCTCGCGGTACTTGTTGACCGTCCTCGGGGCCAGCCCCTCCACGACCAGGGCATCGAGGAACGCCACGACTTCGGCGGTCTTGATTGAGGTTGCCTCGCGCCCACCGAACTCGCTCATGATTCGGGCGGCGCGCTGATCTGAACCGCGTTTCGTTTTTCCCGGTGACGCAAGCGCGGTGCGGTGGTCGCGAAGGGTGGAGGGCTTTGCCCGCCCACCGCGAGCAAGGTAGGCCAGATAACCCTCAGCCAGCTCCTCGATCGGCACCTCGGCAGGCGCGGTGTCCTCGGGGTAATCTCCCGCGAGCTCGTGTTCTCGCTGGGCGATCAACTCGGCCATGCGGACATAGGCGCGAGCGGCGTCGAAGTAGCCGGGCTTGACTCGCCCGGGTTTTGGCTGCCAGCCGTCGTCGGTCCGGACCAGCCAGGCTCGGCCGATTGTAGGCGCGCATTGCTTGCCAGTGCTGTCGCGCCACTTCGCGCGGTACGTTGGTACCCCGGTCCGGGTTATTGTCGCGACCAGAGAGCCGCTCGGTAGTTCTTCGTGTTCCATGATCGTCCCCTTTTTGACTTGGGGCGATCAGCTGGCTGAGCGTTACGTTCGGGAGGGCATAAAAGGGGGGCGATGTACCACTGATGTACCAACCGGGACTGATTTTGACTCACTGAGCCTCACCCAAACTTGGCCAAAACAAGCCAAATTCGTCCAAATTGTGCGAAACACTTTCCTCAGTTCGTCGCTCATAACCCGAAGGTCGCAGGTTCGAATCCTGCCCCCGCTATAGGTTTGAAGCCCGCTTGCCGAGCGGATTTCGCGGCTAGCGAGAGACACTCAGGCTGACCGTCGTCTTCCCTGGATGGGTCAACTGGCTGTTGGACCCCTCATTGATCGCATCGAATGCCGCCGTCGCAGGCTAGTATCCGGCAGATCGACCAGTCCACTTTACCTCCGAACTCAGAATCCTCCGTGGTGGAGGGCGAGGTGACCACCACTGTTCGAGTGGTCAGGCTCCTGATCACCGGACTCGTATTGGCTGCCGTGGTCGCGGGCATCGTGCGTGGCCTCACCACCCCGGATTCGGGCGAGGGGGCCGTAGTCAGCGGCCTCTTCCTGACCCAGGTGGTGCTGGCCGCGATCCTGATTCTGCTCGGCGGCTTCGTCGAGGGCCTCGGCTTTGGGCTCTCGCTGGGAACCAATTGGCCGTATACCAGCAACATCTGGGTGCTCTTGATCAAGGGCGATCCGGAGGCGGCCCACCGGATCGTCGCTACATTGGTCGGCCTGATCGGTCTCGTGCTGGTGACCCTGGCCCCGAGCTCGGCAACGATCAACGGCCTGATCCTGATCGTGTTGACGGCTGCACTGGGACTCGGGACCCTCCATGTGCTTTCCGGCCGGCTTCCCTCTCTCGTGCATGGTGTTCACGGCCTTCTCGCATACGGCGTGTTCGTTTGTTACCTGATGACTATCTACCAGCCCGGAGTCAACTTCTGGTCCTACTTGAGTGACACGCCTCCGCTCTGTGTGGTGCTCGTCGCTGTGCTCCTGGGTGGCATGACCACTGGCCATCGCGGTTTCGGCGAGCCGATCGGAGCCTTCTCCTGGCCGCAGCGCGCCCCGCAGGTGGTGATGATCATCCACCTGTTCACCGCCTTGATGGTGGTGGCTGCCCTGGGGGGTGTGATGCCGGATTACCCGGTGGCCTTCTATTTGGCCGTCGCCCAGGTCGTCGTGGGCTTCCTGCTCTTTCACGCGGTGAATCTCAAGCCGAGGACCCCCGGCGTTCTCGTTGCCATTCACCAATCCGTGGTGCTTGCCATAACCGCGGCCATCGTGGTCGTATAGGGGCGTTTACCGCATCGTCGCCGCGACCGTGTGGATCCTGAGGCCGCCACGGACCATCTAACGGTGGGTTGATCGTAGTTGGGGTTGGTTGAGCACCGGGCTTGCCCGGTCCTCAGAGCTGGCGGGAGAGTTCGGGTCTCTCCCGATACCGGCACCCCAGCCAGCGGTTGGGTTTCGGACCGGCTTGGCGCACAGCCTCCCGCGGATTGTGAGACCGGCAAGAACGAAAGCCGATGTGTCCGGGTATTTGACCCGGTAGGCAACCCCGGTCGATGGTGAGGCCTTTCGTCATCACAAGTTCACAAGTCTTCGGCCAGCGCAACGGGGGTCTGGCCGGAGAGTGCCCTGAAAGTCAGGCCTGTTCCCGGAGTCGTCTTCGAAGGGTGCGGGCTCATGGTCAGGTCGAGGCGGGTCCCTCGTCAGTCAGATTGCTGCTGTCTCGATTTTGCTGCTGTTTCGATTTCCTTTACGGCCGTGTCTTCCGGATAGTCGGTTGCTATCGCCTCAGACATCTTGCCGGCGGCATTGCGGAAGGACGGTTCGGTCAGGATCCTCTTCAGGGCCCGGGTGATCGAATGTGTACCGGCGCCGGGGCGGAGCCTGAGGCCGGCGCCACAGGCGACGACCCGGGCGGCCGTGTCCGGCTGATCGCGACCGACCGGCATGCAGAGCAAAGGAACCCCATTGGCCAGGGACTTGATCACCGTGCCATGACCGGCGTGGGTGATGACCGCGCCGGCATGCGGCATCACCACCGAATGTGGGGCTGAATCGAGCACGGTCACGTTGGCTGGAATATCGAGACCTTGAGGCCGGAAGCTGGGGCCGGTCGTGACAAGACCCCGAACGGGCAGCCGGCCAAGCGCCCCGATGATCCGGCGGATCATGTTCGCCTGGCCCTGGGTGGTGGTGCTGAGTGAAACAAGAACGAGCGGTCCGGGGCCTTCGGGTTCGCTCCACCCGCTGGTCCAGTCCGGATCCTCAAGCCTTGGCCCGCAGTACCGGACGTTGGCCGGGACCCGGGTGCCTCCGCCGGGCTCGAAAGCGGCTGCAGTCAGCACCAGCACCCGGTCGGGCCGTTCCAGCATCTCGAAGAGAGTGGAAAGTGGCGGCTGCCCGTAATTGCCGAGGAAGCGGTTCACATCGGCCAGTCGGGAATCCCAGAGGCGCCGGCCGAGCCGGCTCGCGGCACCGTCCCTGAAACGGCTGATGAAGCCTTCGCGAACGGCCAGACCCAGGCCGAACGGGGGGACACCCGGCACCTTTCCGGGGTAGACATTCGGGACCAGGGAGATGTTCGGCAGGCCGGCACTCGTCGCGGCTACCTGGCAGCCCATCAGCAAGTTCTCTGAAATCACGGCGTCCGCACCCACCTGCCGTATCGCTTCCGTTGTGTCCCGTGCGAAAGCGTCCGCCGGGTCGACGATCAACCGGTCACGGATCCGGGCCGTGGCTCCGAACGGGGTTCTCGGCTCGAAGTCCCTGACAAACTCTGTGGCCGGATCGGAGCTGGCTCGCTGCGGGGCCGTAGTCCAGGGAACGTGGCGTGCCCCCGACCGGGAGACAGCTTCCCCGAGGCTTTCGTCGGCGAGTACGAAGACTTCGTGGTTGCGAGAGGCAAGGTCGCCAGCGAGGCCAAGAACTGGCGGCACGTTGCCGCCACCGTCCCAGAGTGTGAAAAGCAGACGGCTCACTTTCCGAAACCTTCGAGCAGGGAAAGGACCGAGCAGCGCATCGCGAGTTCCGTTTCGCGGTGGTTCAGGCCTTGCTCGCGCCTGAGGACTTTCCAGGTCAGGACATCAGTAGCGGCAACCAACATCGCGACAGAGCGCTTGCGGTCATTTCCCGCACGCGAAGGCAGCCAGTCGGAAAAGACTCTTTCCACCCAGCTTCGGTGAACCGTCCGGCCGCCGGTCAGCAGCGGGCCAATTTCCTCGACTCGTCCTTCGAGTGAGATGAACCGGACGATGGTGTCACCGAGGCTTTCGTACTCGCTGACCAGCATTTTCAAGGCTCCGCTGACATCACCCGGCTGGACTTCGTCGCGCTGCCGGTTCACTTGTTCGCTCATCCTCGCGGCGACCTCGGCGAGCAGGGATCCCTTCGAGCCGAAGTGATTGACCACAGTCTGCAGGGCGACCCCGGCCTGACCGGCAATCTCTTGCAGGCTCACATCGTCGTACCAGTACTCGAGAAACAAGTTCTCGCTCGCGTCCAGAATTCGCTTCCGGGTCTGCTCTCTGGAGATCGCCCGCTTCCCGAGCCGATATCCGGTCGAGGAATTCATTGGTATCAGACTACATCTAAATTGCAAGTTTGTCCACCGGTTGCTCTCAGGAGCGTCTTGACCGGCACCGTCAGGGCTCCCCCATCAGTGCGCCTGACCTTTCGATATCAGGCGCGGCATGGGATGTCGCTTTATCTATGCGACCCGGCCCGGCGATGTGGAACTGACCCCGCTTCCCGGAATTCTCCGGAATTGGGGTTTGTCACGGAGGATGCTGGTCTTTGGGTCCGGGGTGGTTCAGTTCGAGGGGGAGGTTTCCGGTGACTCTTTGATCACCAGCTTCAACTTTCCGGCCGGGGTGCGCTCGATCGCCGGCACCGTTTCGGCTGTGATCATGGGGTCCCGGACGCCGAGGGATTCCAGCCGTTCGGTGACCGTTCTCGTGACCTGGCGGGTGGTGTCGGCAGTTGCTCCGTCACCGAGCAGGATGCGCAGCAGAATCTCGTCCGGGCGCTGGACGATCTGGAACTCGCGGATACCCGGCATCGCGGCGATAAGCGAGAAATGGCTTGGGTGGACCGCCACTTGCCCACCCCCTGTTGAAGGCAGGCTAAGGACGTCGTCAAGCCGTCCCTCAACAGCCTTCAGCCGGGGAAGGGTGCGACCGCAGGGGCAGGTTCCTCGCTCGATCGAGACCACATCTGAAACTTCGAAGCGGATCAACGGCAGCGTTCGGTTGAAGAGATTGGTGAGCAGAAGCCGGGCGCCTGGCTGGCCGTCCGGGACCGGCCGGCCGTCGGCATCCACGTTCTCGGCGATGCACCAGTCTTCGAAAAGGTGGATGCCCTGGTGGTGTTCACAATCGACCCCCCAGAGGCCCTCGCTGGTGCCATAAAGGTTGAACGGACGCACGCCGAACGCACGCTCGATCCGGTCGGTTATCTCGGGGGTGCGTAGCTCGCTGCTGGTCGAGATCACCTCTGGTGCGATCCGCAGGCGGCCTGAGATCTGCTCGTCGGCGAGCAGGGCGGCAACCGAGGGATAGACATTGATCGCGTCGGGCTGGAACGAGTTGAGTGCCTCCACTATCTGAGGCAGGGGGTCGCTGACCGAGAGTTTGAGGACACGGTGAAGGCCGACATCAATCGAATCTGCGAGCTTGCGGGTCATGCTGGCCAGCGACGGTGCTCCGATAGCAGCGATGCGACGGCGGGGCAGTCGGGGCAGGACACCGCCGATCCCGGCGTAGCGGAAGAAGACGGCCAGCATGGACCTCCAGTCAGCGCGCGAATACACATACAGGCTCGGTGAGCCGGTCGAGCCGCTCGAGGCCATCACCCGGTATTCGCCGAGCACCAGCTCGGTATCAAGCAGGTGGGAGTGCAGATCGAGACCACGCAGCCGGGGGTCGCAGAAGGCGTCGTCCAGATTCTCCATCAGCGTCTTCTTTTCAAGAGTTGGCAGCGCCGATACTTCGACCGATCCGTCTTCGCCCACCAGTCCACTCAGACGAGAGCGATGGAATTCCGAGCGTGATCCCACATCGCCGACCAAAGACGCGAGGGCGCTGGCCTGGTGCTCGCGCATCCTCGCGGCGGGCCAGTATTCCCGCTCCCTGGTTTCCCTGGCGAGCTTCATCGCGCGGGCGATTCCGCTGACCTGGCCGATCCGGTTCATGCCGCTCCCGGATCGACTGCGGTGATGATTCGCGGCCCCATGAACTCGGCGATCGCGTCGAGGTCGAGGCCATCGGGCCGGGTCAGTCGTTCGATCTGAAGCCCGTTGCCAAGCGCGAAATAGGCGGTAGCAATCAGCTCAGGCGCAGTTGGGAGTTCGATTTCCTCTTCGACCGCGAACGCTTCGAGAGCAGCGACCGGCGGGCCGAGCACCCGGCGGCGAAGTGCCGCGAATCGCTCGCAATGCTCGGGATGGCGAAGAACATGGGCCCAGAACTCGAAGAAGACTGCCAGCCAGCCGTCGTCGGGACGGTTGCGGATGTCTGTTTCGATCGCAGTCAGTGCCTCGGAGGGTGAGGGGGCCGAAGCGATCGCCTCTTCAAGTTCGTGCACCCGCCGCTCGACCCGGCGTTCGTAGAGGGCGAAGAATAGATCCTCCTTGCCATCGAAGTTGGAGTAGACCGCGCCTTTCGTGAAGCCGGCCTCGTCGGCGATCGCGTCGAGTGAGGTGGCGTGGAAACCCTCCCGGGTGAATAGTCGTCCGGCCGCGTCGATGAGGGCCTCACGAGTCGTTGCCCGGCGTTCAGCTCGGGTTGGTGCCTTCCTGGATTTCGGCATGTCAGCCATACCCGACACCTGACGATACCGTGCGTATACGAATACCGCAAGTATGTGACGGACTGGTCAGGGGTTGGCGGGGCGGCCGAAACAGGACGTCAGCCCGGGCGCCCGGGCTGACGGCGCCGGGCCGGAATCGCTCGAATGCAATGATCAGGGGGGCCTTCAGTGCGACGTCCGACCTCCGCTTCCCGGTTGCGTTCCAAACACAAAGTTGACGTGCGTCAACTTTGTGCTATGTTTGCGTCATCGCAGCCAACCACTTCAGGAGGAGACTCATGAGCACCGCCGTTTTCAGCCGTATCCGACTCGACCTTGTCCTGGCCCTGCTGCTTGGGCTGGCCATCGCGGCGGTGCTGCCGGCAACCAGCAAGGCAGGCAACGAAATCGCTGACATTGCCAAGGTCGGCAAGGACCGAAAAGGGCCAATGGACGTACTCCTGGCGATGGGTGAGAACCCGATCACCCACGAGGCCTTCGAGACGTACACCCCTCCACCCAGGTACATCAAGAACACCGAACGAACCGCCCAGTTCAACTACCAGGAGACTCTGAGCAGCCCGGGCGAGAAGGAACCCGACGTGACCACGGTGGTCACACCCGAAGGGTACACGTGGATCATCGTCGCGCAGATCAAGAGTGCGATGTGGCCCTACGATGCAACCCAGTACCCGGAGATGGATCCGCCACCGACCAGCGCCTGGGACGCGGCCTTTCAGACCCCGACTCCCCCCAACGGCGTAGTGAGGTACTCGGCCAATCAGAAGAATCAGGACATGTACTTCTGGGCCCGCAATGACAATGGTGAGGGCGAGCGGATCCTGCGCTACTTCATCACCGACAACTGGGGCAACACCTACATGATGATGGCCTCGAACATGAGGACACCCGAGGAGACCACCCAGGCCTTCAGGAACGCCGCCCTGCCAGCGGGATGGAAGAAGTCGACCCGCTACCTACGCAAGACCAGGGTAGTAAGTCCCGCCTACGATCTCGGCAGCTCTGCGAACTTCAACATCTTCCGGGACAGCGCCGACAACTCATGGGTCCAGGTCGGCTGGGGCAAGGACGGTCGCAGCATCGCCCAGCAGATCGGTGATGGCATGCCGATCTGGGGAGGGAAAACCAGTGACCGGATTCTCGGCACCAAGGGTGACGACACGATCAACGGGGCTGAAGGCAATGACCTGATCAAACCATTCACCGGCAACGACAAGGTCTACGGTGACAAGGGCCGGAACACGGTCGTCCTGCCCGGCAAGGCGAAGCACTATCGGGTGGTCAGCCAGAACCGGAGTACCGTGAAACTGGCCGGGAATGGTGGTCAGAGGACCCTGAAGAACATCCAGCGGGTCCGGTTCAGTGACCGCAGCTGTTCGATGGTCAAACTCCGCGCCGACGCCCGCAGAGGCAACACCCTCTGCAAGGTCCGAACTTCCGCAGGCTGATTCCGGGTTGATTCCCGACTGATCCCTGGCCTGCCTGGCGGGTCAGGGATCAGAGCTCCTGGGCGAGCCCGATGAGCAACCCTTCAGGCCCCCGGATGTAGCAGAGCCGATACGCGTCCTCGTACTGGACGACATCCCTGCCAACGAGTTGCGCGCCATGCTCGCGGAGCCGGGAGAGGGTCGCATCGATGTCATCGACGGCGAACATCACCCGGAGGTATCCAAGCGAGTTCACCGGGGCGTTCCGGTGGTCGGCGACTACATCCGGCGCGAGGAAGCGTGAAAGTTCGAGCCGGCTGTGACCGTCCGGAGTGCGCATCATGGCGATCTCGACGCTCTGGTCGCCCAGCCCCGTGACGCTTCCGGCCCACTCTCCTTCCACCTTCATTCGCCCCTCAAGCTCGAGGCCAAGTTCACGAAAGAACCCGATAGCGGCCGTGAGGTCTTCAACGACAATTCCGACGTTGTCCATCCTGAGTGCCATCTGGCCAGATTACTGCGCGGCAATCACTTCTCCGCCAGGTGACGTACGGGCCGACCCAGACAGGTGACGATACGGCCACGGTGACACCTGTGCCGCGGAAATACGGACGGAGCGGGGCAGCTATTCCCAGCGGATCCTGACCGGAACCTTTGCAAGTTCAGCGAAGGTTTTTCGTTCAAGCCGGTACGAAGCGCCCCTGATGAAACGGCCCGCCGGACCCCAAAGTGCGACCCAGGCGATCACGACGAAAGTCTGGGCAAAAAGGGTTTCGACGCTCCCGCCGTCGCTGCCGTCACTGATCAGGACCGAGATCACCATTGCGACGAAGAAGACGATAAAGCCAACCCGGGTTTCCCTCGCAACGAGGCTGCGGCGGATCCAGTGCCGGCGTGCGTCAATCGAGGTCTGTTCCATGTCGTGCCGGAAGGCGGCAAGAATTGACTGCTCCAGCTCTTCCCTTCGCGCACTGGCGGGCAGAATCAACAAAAGCCGATCTGGTGATTTCCGGTCGATTCGCCCCTCGTCCCAGGCGTCAAGTATCCGCTCCCTGGCATCGTCGTTGAGGAAACGCTTTTCGAGCGGTTCGGCACTCCATTCGTCAAACATCCTGTCCAGCGACGGTACTCTGATCGCGACTTCGTTCACGAGATCACCCTATTGCCGTCAGGCAGTTCACTATCGCCTGCTGCTGATCGCAATGATGTGGTGGTGGCCAGAGTCATCTTCGGTTTCCTGCCCCCGCTCGCCCTGATGGGAGTGATCTTCCTGCTCTCGGCGCAGTCGGACCTTTCCACCGGCCTCGGATTCTGGGACCTGCTGCTGCGGAAGCTTGCTCACATGATCTCCTACGGACTGCTCACCCTTCTCTGGTGGCGAGCGCTTGCACCCTTGACGGGACGGGCGCTGCCGGCAGCGATCCTGAATTCCCTGGTCTACGCGATGAGTGACGAGTACCACCAATCTTTCGTCGAAGGCCGGGTTGGTAGCCCGGTTGATGTTGCGATCGACACGGCGGGTATCGCCATGGCAGCTGCTTTGGTTCGTAGCGGGAAGCTAACCCGCATCGGCGAGAGATTTCATTGATTGCTTGCAATTCTTGAACCCCGCGGTTAGGTTCAGGGGTGGCGGCAAGTCTGGGAAGCAATTTTGCCGTCACCGGAAACCAGATCCAGGCAATTCGTTGCATTAACTGGAGGGGGTAGAGATGGATTCGAGTCGAGGTTCAGCAGCACCGCGGTTGGCGTTGCTGGGCGCGCTATTGGCGTTCTTTGTGGGCGCATTGCTCTTGCCGGCAGCGGCAGAGGCCGCACCAAACCACTTTCTGAAGATTTACAAGGTCGAGGTGCAGGTTGACCTGGACGGTGGTGAGTACGCCCACGAGCACACCTACTGCAATCCCGGCGACTATGCGGTCGATGGCATGTGGCGAGTTGATCATGTCGACCAGGCCAACCCTCAGATCGGGGTCTTCGGTGACCTGCGCGATGTGACGGTAAGCCGCTCCTACAGTGACCTCCAGCAGGGAGGTGACGCCGCCAAATGGCATTTCGAAATGACCAACAAGGCGGACGGTCGCGCTCAGGTGAAGATCTTCGCGACCTGTCTCGGCAGCAAGACCGTGGAAAACAGCCATCAGCACAACATCAGGATCAGAGCGAAGAAGACCACGACGTGGTTCCCCGGTAGCGACTTCTCAAGTGCGGCGCTCGGCTGCATACCGGGACTGGAAGTTGCCGTCGGACCCGGGTTCAAGCGGCTCGCGGGTGGTGATGTCTGGCTCAAGAGTTCCTACCCGGGCAACCCGCTCAGCTCATCCTGGAACTGGAACTTCACGGTGTCTGCGCCGACATCGATGGAAGTCAGCGTGCTCTGTCTGAGACTCAGAACCGACCCCACCTGGGGTCACAGACACAACCTCCAGATCCACCTGAAGCCCGGCTATTGGCCGCTTGGGGCAAGGACCCTGACCAAGAACGCGGTCCAGGAGAAACGGGTCGCTTGTCAGGACCACTACAAGGCGATTGTGGGAGCGCTTGGAATCGCACCATGGAACCACGGGTGGATTCACTTCCTCGGGATGGACCCTCGGCCCAAGTCCCGTGCGTTCAAGTTCTGGAATACCGACCCGTTCAACGACCTGCCCGTCTATCTGGCGACGCTGTGTCTGAACGTACGAACGGGTAACCAATACTGATCGGCCGCGCCTCTGCTGCGTGATCAGGAAATGCGAAGGGCCGGCTCCAGGCGAGCCGGCCCTTCTGCTTCCTGAGGCCCCGCTGGTTGAAGTCACCGGCAGGTCCGCGTCGCTGAACCGCTCCGGTCAGTCGAGGTCGAAGCGGTCGGCGTTCATCACCTTGGCCCAGGCCGCGATGAAGTCGGTCACGAACTTGTCCTTCGCGTCATCGGAGGCGTAGACCTCGGCGACGGCGCGGAGCTCGGAGTTGGAGCCGAAGACCAGATCGGCCCGGGTGCCGGTCCATCCCGTACCTGGCGACTCGAAGGTGATCGAGTCTGCGTCGGCCGGCTTCCACTCTGTCTCGAAGGAGAGGAGGTTCACGAAGAAATCATTCGTGAGAGTCCCCGGGTTCGCAGTCAGGACACCGTGGGCGGAGCCGCCGGTGTTTGCGCCGAGCACTCGCAAACCACCAACCAGGACCGTCATCTCCGGGGCGGTCAAGCCGAGCAGATTGGCCCGGTCGAGGAGCAGATACTCGGCTGGCAGTTTCTGATCGCCGCTCAGGTAGTTGCGGAAACCGTCTGCTGACGGCTCGAGATAGGCGAATGACTCGACATCGGTTTGCTCCTGGGTTGAATCGCCACGACCCGGGGTGAACGGGACCGCCACCTCGTGGCCGGCCTCCCTGGCGGCTTGCTCAACCGCAGCACTACCGGCCAGGACGACCAGGTCGGCGAACGAGACTTCCTTGCCTTCAGGAGCCTGGTCGTTGAACCCGGCCTGGATGCCTTCCAGCACTTCGATCACCCTGGCGAGCTCCGCCGGGTCATTGACCTTCCAGCTCTTCTGTGGCTCGAGCCGGATACGGCCGCCATTGGCGCCGCCCCGCATGTCGCTCGAACGGAAGGAAGAGGCAGAAGCCCAGGCGGCCGATACCAGCTGGGAAATCGATAGTGCTGACCCGAGGATCTGCTCTTTCAGTGCGGCGATGTCCACCTCATCGACCAGCTCGTGTTCAACCGCCGGGATCGGGTCCTGCCAGATCAGCTCCTCGTTCGGGACCTCCGGGCCGAGGTAACGGGTGGCCGGGCCCATGTCACGATGGGTGAGCTTGAACCAGGCGCGGGCGAAAGCATCCGAGAATGCTTCCGGGTCCTGAAGGAAACGGCGGGAGATCTTCTCGTATTCGGGATCAAACCTGAGCGAAAGGTCGGTGGTCAGCATCCGCGGTTCCTGTCGTTTCTCCGGGTCGGCTGCCCCCGGCACCATGTCGGCACCACCGCCATTGACCGGCCGCCACTGCTGTGCACCTGCCGGGCTCTTGGTCAGTTCCCATTCGTAGGCGAAGAGAATGTGGAAGAACTCGTTGTCCCAGCGGGTCGGGTGGTAGGTCCAGGTGACCTCCAGCCCGCTGCCGATCTGATCGGCACCTGTTCCGCTGCCGTAGCTGCTCTTCCAGCCGAGGCCCTGCTGCTCAAGCGGGGCCGCTTCCGGTTCCGGACCGACGTACGGTTCCGGATCGGCCGCGCCATGGGTCTTGCCGAAGGTGTGGCCTCCGGCGATCAGGGCGACCGTCTCCTCGTCATTCATCGCCATTCGAGCGAAAGTCTCACGGATGTCCCTGGCCGCGGCGACCGGATCCGGATTGGCGTTGGGGCCTTCCGGATTGACGTAGATCAGGCCCATCTGAACCGCGGCCAGGTTGTTGTCGAGGTCTCGATCGCCGGTGTAGCGCTTGTCGCCGAGCCATTCCTTCTCGGGGCCCCAGTAGACATCCTCGTCCGGTTCCCATTCCTCCACACGGCCGCCGGCGAACCCGAAAGTCTTGAAGCCCATCGATTCGAGCGCGACGTTGCCGGCCAGGATCATGAGGTCACCCCAGGAAAGCCTGCGGCCGTACTTCTGCTTGACCGGCCAGAGCACACGGCGGGCCTTGTCGAGGTTGACGTTGTCGGGCCAACTGTTCAGCGGCGCGAAGCGTTGCTGGCCGTGGCCACCGCCGCCGCGGCCGTCCATCACCCGGTAGGTACCTGCGGAATGCCAGGCCATACGGATGATCAGCGGGCCGTAATGCCCGAAATCGGCTGGCCACCAGTCCTGGGAAGTCGTCAGAACCTTGTTGATCTCGGCCTTCACCGCGCCGAGGTCGAGTGACTCGAACTCTGTCGCGTAGTCGAAATCTTCGCCGTAGGGGTTTGTTTCAACCGGATTCTTGGCGAGGATCTTCAGATTCAGCCGATTCGGCCACCAGTCGATGTTGCCCCCGCTCTCGGTCGGGGAGGGGAAGCGATCATCGTGGACGACGGGACAACCGCCGCTGCCTTCGTCGTTGACTTCACCAATTACGGCTTCGGGATGATCAGACAAGGGATTCCTTTCGGGGGGATTCATCGTTGGTTGCTTTGGCGGTGCAGTCGGGACAAAGGCCCCGGTACACGACCTCGGCCTCATCGATCACGAAACCGTGGTCATCCGAGGCAGTGAGGCAGGGTGCATGGCCGACCGCACAGTCGACGTCCGCGATTGAGCCGCAGGAGCGGCAGACGATGTGGTGATGGTTGTCTCCAACCCGCGATTCGTATCGGGCGACTGAACCAGGAGGCTGGATGTGGCGAATCAGACCGGCGCCGGTGAATGCCCGAAGTACGTCGTAAACGGCCTGATGGGAAACATCCGGCAGGTCTTTTCTCACCACGTCGATGATCGAATTCGTGTCGGCATGCGGATTCTCGTAGACCGCGTCGAGTACGGCGACCCGGGGACGGGTTACCCGGAGATCCACGTCTCGCAGGAGCGTTTCGTATTCCGCGGTTGAGGGCACTCCCGTAGTTATACCGCTTTTCTTGAATGAATCCAGTTTGCCCGTTCATGCCTGAGTCGGAAGGTGCCCGGGCCGGGCCAGGGTGGTGTCCGGACCGGGCCGGGCCATGGTGGTGGCCGGGCCGGGTCAGGGAGGTGTCCGGGCTGGCGCCCAGATCGCCCGTTGTCGGCAGCTCTGACGGGGTGCTTGCGACCAGAGTTATGTCAAGCGCATTTCCACGCACAGAAAGAAATATCTGCAGAGCCGAACAGTGTTTGGTATCGTCGCGTCCACATGGGGGCTATACGCAGTTACGAGGATGGATCTGTCACCGAAGTTTGCGGGCCAAAGGGCAGGTCAAAGCGCGTTCCGATGCTCACGGCGCTCATCGCCTGCATTGCAGCTCTGCTGCTGCCAGCCAGCGCCAATGCCTGGATGGACATCGACTCCCCAGGGCCGTACACCAACGACAACACGCCGCTGATCGCCGGTGACGCCGAGATCAATTTCTACATCGGCACCTACTCCAAGCTCGGCTGCCAGGAAGTGATCGATTCCTTCTGCATCCCGTACTTCTACATCCTGCCGAGCATCGGCTACACCGATGTGTTGTTCGACCTCTACAAGCGCGATACGCCCGCCAATTACTGGTGCTCGGATGTATGCGTGAACCACGTGAACGACCAGTACGTAACCACCCCGACCCCGCCGATAGACGATCCTTTCGCCTACAGCCAGCCTTACTCCTACAACTCACCCAAGCTGGCGGACGGGCGTTGGCGCCTGCGGGTAACTCACTACGGTGAAGATGCCCCCTCACCGACTCTGGATCGGGATTTTGTCGTTGACACGCGGGCTCCGTCGGGAACTGCGATCACGGCGATGCCACCGCAGTTTTCGAATGACACAACCCCGACCTTTGACTGGACGGCCAGCGATCCGGCACCTTCTTCCGGGCTTGTCTTCATGTGCAGCCTCGATGGCGCGGGATGGGTTGAATGCCCGAACGACAAGACTTTCAACACCCCCGAGGGTGATCACACACTTCAGGTCAAGGCAACCGACCGGGCGGGCAACGAGGATCCGAACGTCCAGTCCTACTCCTGGATGGTCGACACGACGCCGCCTGTCCTGACCATCAACCAGCCGCTCTCCAAGGGACGCTATCTGCTCCACCAGGGGCCGACGGCCGACTTCAACTGTGTTGACCCGCTTTCAGGTGGGCCACCACCGGTCGCTTCAGGGATCGACTCCTGCGGGTCGAACCCGGTCAATGACGAGGACCTCGGCCCGCACCTCTTCACGGTGAATGCGACCGATCGGGCAGGCAACTCTTCCAGCAAGTCGGTTGCTTACACGATCGATCCGCCCGACTACGGGGAATTCCTGATGGAGAGCCATCCTCTGGCCTACTACCGCTTCAACGAAGCGCTCGGTTCGGACCCGATGCTCGACAGCTCCGGAAACCACAACGACGGCATCTACCAGAACGGGATCGCGCTCAGGCGTGACGGCGCCACCGCATGCGAGCGGCGTCCGCACCCGCCGCGGGCCTGTGAGCTCGCCAACCCCGCCGAGAACAAAGCGGCCTTCTTCCCGGCCCGCGACGGCCACGGCTACGTGAACGGAATCACCGCTCCGACCACTGCCTACACGATGGAAGCATGGGTCAAGCCCCGTGACGGTGCCGACATGATGGTCATGAGCCACGGTGGTGGCGGTCAGTTGTTCATCAAGGATGGCAAGCTCGCCTTCCGCCAGGTCCAGGACACGATCCAGTCGAACGCGGCGGTCACACCGGGGGTCTGGAGCCACGTTGCGGCAACCTGGAATGGCAGCATCACCCGGCTCTACGTGAACGGCCAGCAGGTCGCAAGTTCGAACACGGCCAACAAGGCTCCGTCCGGCACTGCGACCTTCTACATCGGCTATGGCGAGATGGCCCCCTGGTTCCACGGTGAAATGGACGAGGCAGCCTACTACCCGACTGCGGTCAGTTCGCACCTGATCCGCGACCGCTGGAAGGTCGGTGTCGCCAAAGACAACCCGTCGCTTGAGCGGGGCAATTCACCGTTCAATACCGAGGGTCCGTTCACCGACCCGCAGTCGCCGAAGAACGGCGGCCTCTACGCGCCGACCAAGACTCCGAACGCAGACTTCACCTGTTCGGATGTGGACGACCTGCCCGGTGATTCCGACATCGCCAGTTGCACTGCGACGGTGGACGGAAACCCGATCAGTAACGGCGGGGCACTCCCCGACTCGCTTGGCCCGCACACCTTCACCGTGACCGCAGTGGACGAGAGCGGCAACACCTACGTGCACCACCACAGCTACACGGTCAAGAAGTTCGCGGACCTGTTCAACACCGATAGCCCGGTTCTCTACTGCCGCCTCGGGGAGACTTCTGGCAGCACCCTGGTCGACTCGTCGGGCAACGGCAACAACGGCGAATACAAGAACGATCAGGAGTCCGGCCCGGTCGGTATTTCCGGTGACGGGGACCACGCCAGGAACTTCTTTGGCAAGGGTGGCTACGGCTACGTGAATGATGTCGCTGCTCCGAGGTTCCAGTCGACCCTGGAAGCCTGGGTCTTCCCGGTTGACGGGCGTGACCAGTCAGTGGTTGGCCATGGTGACGCGGGCGAGATCTACATCAAGGACGGTCAGTTCAGGTATCGCCGCATGGATACCACGGTGACCTCGTCGGTACCGGTCCAGGTTGGTGCTTGGCAGCAGGTGGCCGGCACCTGGGATGGCGCCGACATCCGGATCTACGTGAACGGTGTCGAAACCGGCAAGACCGAGTCCACGAAGCGGCCGAGTTCCGTTTCGACCTTCTATGTCGGATTCGGGGAACTCGCCCCCTGGTTCTACGGTGCGATCGACGAAGTCGCCTACTACCCGGTCGCCCTGAACACCAACCGGGTCTACCAGCATTGGCTGGCCGATCCGCCGCCGGACGACATCACTTCCGTCCCGGGCGGCACCATCGAGCCGGATACGGGCACAGACCCGAACACCCCGGTCACCCATGAACCCGGTGGTCCGGGGTCCGGTGAACCAGGCGGGGATCCCGGCGCAGGGAACGGCGACGGCACGATCGAGCCAATCTCGACTGAAGCCGGCGATACGGCGGCGAAACCGACCACCAATTCGAAAACCAAGGCGAAGAAGCGCAAAGCCCGGATCAAGAACTGCAAGAAGATCAGCAACAAGGCAAAGCGCAAGGCCTGCCTGAAGCGGGCCCGCTCGAACTGATTCGCCACCACCGCGGGCGCGGTATCTGACCCGCGAAGTCCGGTCTGAGTCGGGATCCGGCCCGCCAGATCCGGTCTGATCTGCGATCCGGCGGTGGGACCTAGCCCCGGGTCGCCCGGTGGCGGACCGCCTTGAGCATGCGACGTGTGACCCTTGCGTGGGCGCTCGAGTCGATCACCGCGGCTTTGTAGGCGCGTCCGTGGATGCCCGGAAACTTTGCGTTGGTGGTCGCCGAAAGCCTTGATTTGCCGAAGGGCTCCTCGGTGATATCCCAGGTGAGCGAGTAGGTGGAGAACCGGTGACTTCCCGTGAGTTCCAGCTGCTGCGCGGGCTTTGACCCGGATACCCGGAACCCGATCCGGGTCGAGCCGACCTGGTCGAGTCTGCCTTCGTTTGAATCGGGATCGACTCCGATAAGTCTGGCGTAGGCGGTGAAGAGTTTCCCGCCCGAATCACCGAAGGTGTCCGTCAGTGCCCGCCAGACAGTTTCGCGGTCGGCGTCGACCAGGATCGTGTGTCGGTCAATGAACGGCAGCTCCTGAGCCATTGGTTCGAGACTACCGGCGGTTGTGGAGTGCGGCATGTGAGCCTCGCACCCTTCTCAGAGGGTGGTGCCTGCTTCTTCCGCGAGTTCCCCGGCGGGCAGACCATCGGGATCCTCATCACCTTCCGGCTGGCGGGCCGGTTCGAGCACGATCGCGGCCAGCGCCAGAGCGACCACCACCAGTCCGGCAGCGACCCAGAATGCGATCTCGTATCCGCCAGTCAGGGCTTCCGGGCGGGAATGGCCCGCGGCCAGCAGGCCGTCGGTCTTCGACGCAGCGATCGTCGCCAGAACCGCCAGTCCGATCGCGGCGCCGACCTGGGCGGTCGTGTTGACCAACCCTGATGCCAGGCCGGCATCGGCCCGGGTCGCGCCGGACATCGCCAGGGTCATAAGCGAGGGGAAGCAGACGCCGACTCCGGAACCGAGCAGGATCGTCGAGGGAAGCACATCCGTGAAGTAGTTGCCGTCGACCGGGACCCGGGCAAACAGGGCAAGGCCGGTCGCGATCAGAACAAGACCGGCGATCAGGCAACTGCGGGCGCCGAAGCGCATGATCAATGGTTCCGAGAACTTGACCGAAAGGGTGCCCATGACAAGCGTGGTTGGCAGGAAGGCGAAGCCGGTTTCGAGAGCGTCGTAGCCGAGTACTTCCTGCAGGTAGAGCACCCCGAGGAAGAAGAGGCCGAACATGCCGGCCACGGTCAGGGCCTGGATCGCGTTCGCTCCGGAGACGTTGCGGGACTTGAAGATCCTGAGCGGAACCAGAGGGTTGGCGACTGTCGATTCGCGGACGATGAATGCGACAAGCAGGAGAAAGGACCCGGCCGAGCAGGCGAGCGTTGTCAACGATCCCCATCCTTCCCTGGCCGCCGGTTCGACGATCGTGAACACGCCGAGCATGAGCGATGAGGTGATCAGCGCGGCCCCGAGAACGTCGGCGCCCTTGGCGAATCCGAGACCCTTGTCGCGGTCAACCAGTTTGAGTGAGAAGTATGCGGTGGCGATACCAATCGGCAAGTTGATGAAGAAGATCCAGTGCCACGAGAGCAGTTGGGTGAGGACGCCGCCAGCCAGCAGGCCGACCGATCCCCCTGCTGACGCCACGAAGGCGTAGACGCCGATCGCCTTGGCCTGTTCCCTTGGCTCCGGGAACATCGTCACGATCATGCCGAGTACGACTGCAGCGGTCAGAGCGCCTCCAACTCCGGCCGCGAACCGGGCCGCGACCAGCCAGACATCGCTCTGAGCGAAGCCGCAGAGCACCGAGGCCGTAGTGAACACGGCAAGGCCGACGATGAATACATCCCGACGGGAGATCAGGTCACCGAGCCGGCCGGAAAGCAAAAGCAGGCCGCCGAAGGCGATCAGGTAGGCGTTCACCACCCAGGCGAGGCCCGTCTGGGAGAACCCCAGATCCTTCTGGATAGCCGGCAGGGCGACGTTTACCACCGTGGCGTCGAGCACGATCATCAGCACTCCCGCGCAGAGCACGTAGAGGGCGATCCAGCGGGAGCGATCCGTGCTCTCGACCTGGTTCGATTCGACTGGGGTGACTGGAACTTCGAACTGGTCGGTCAAGCGACTCAGGTTAACGAAAACGATTCCCCGGACAGTGGGGTTAACCCTACGGTTACCCGTTATCGCCCTACGGCTATCCGTTTACCTCAACCGCCGGTGAAAGTCAGGTACAGGAGGAAGAGATTGAGCGAGATGATGATCGCAGCGAAGATCGAAGCCAGCACTGTGGTCGCCCGGTGGTTCTCGAATCCATCGCCCATCACTTCACGGTTTGCTGTGAGCAGGATCAGCGGCACCAGGGCGAAGGGAATGCCGAAGGAAAGTACGACCTGGCTGATGACCAGGGCCCGGGTCGGGTCGACACCGATGGCGAGGATGACCAGGGCAGGGGCCATCGTTATCGCCCGCCTTAGAAACAGTGGAATGGTGCGGTCGATGAATCCCTGCATCACCACCTGGCCGGCGAAAGTGCCGACGCTGGACGCTGCGATCCCCGAGGCGAGCAGGGCGATACCGAAGGCGATCCCGGCGGCCGGACTGACCAGTTCCTTCAGCCCTTCGAAGGCACCTTCGATCGAGTCGATGCCGGTGCCGCCGAGCACCGCCGCCGCGATCGCGAGCATCGACATGTTGATGAAGCCGGCGATCCCCATCGCGAGACCCACATCGACCTTCTGGAAGCGGATCAGTTCGTGGCGTTCACCGTCGTCACGGGGTGGAATCCGGTTCTGGGTCAGGGCCGAATGAAGGTAGATCACATGAGGCATGACAGTGGCCCCGATGATTCCGACCGCCAGCAGAAGGCTGTCGGTGCCGTCGAGCTTCGGAATGAAGCCTTCGACAACCCCGGAGGCATCCGGCCCGATTTTGAATGCCTCGTAGAGAAAACCGATCAGGATTACCCCGAGCAGCCCGATGATTGCGGTTTCGAATCGGCGATAGCCCCGGCTGTGGAGGGCAAGAAGGCCGAAGGCCAGGGCGCTGCCGATCAGGCCGCCGGTGAAAAGCGGCACCCCGAAGAGCAGGTTCAGGGCGATTGCCGCTCCGACGATTTCAGCCAGATCGGTAGCCATGGCGATGATCTCGGCCTGGACCCAGAGTCCCCAGGTCGTCCGGCGGGGGAAGTTCTCCCGGCAAAGCTCCGGCAGGTTGCGACCGGTGGCGATTCCGAGTTTGGCCGAGAGGAACTGGATCAGCATCGCCATCAGGTTTGCGGCGAGAACGGTCCAGAGCAGCATGTATCCGAATTCGGCGCCGCCGGCTACGTTTGTCGCGAAGTTGCCCGGATCCACATACGCGACAGCCGCAACAAATGCCGCACCGAAAAGCGCCAGGAAATAGCGGAGCCGTCCGCGTGAGCGGAGTTGCTGGAGTTCGGAGGCAGAGGGCATGCCGATTGATCCGTCAGCGGGAACGTCACGCTTGTCAACAGGGGCACTCAACGGAGAGACCCTAATCCGGGTGAGCAAAAAATGAATTCAGACAAGGCTGAAATTCGCGGGGAGACCCGCCTGTGAACTCGGCAGCCAAAGATCCGCTTGATTATTATTTGATCGTTCGTTTATTATTACCAAGGTCACATCGATCGAAAGGAAGAAGATGACCGGGAATTTCAGTGAGAATGGGGTCCAGCCCGACAATGGAGCCAGTGAGCCAAAGACCGAGGACGAGGCCCTCCAGGTTCTGCTCGACGGTGACATTGACAAGGTGATGGCCGGGCTCGACCGGATCATCGAGGCTGCGCCTTCTTACGAGAAGCTGTTCATGCGCTGGCAGCGGCAGCATTGGTCAACGGAGGATTTCGACTTCGCTGTGGACGCTGAGCAGTGGAACGATCCGGAACTCATGACCGAGAAGGAAAAGCGTTTCATGCTCTTCGGCTTCTCGCAGTTCTTTCTTGGCGAGGAACGGGTAACCGTCGAGCTTCTGCCCTTTGCGATTGCCGCGCCCACACATGAGGCCAAGGCATTCCTCACCACCCAGATCTCGGACGAAGCCAAACACATGGTCTTCTTCGACCGCTTCTATCGCGAGGTCCTCGGTATGAAAGCCGACGACATCGGCGCGATGCTGGAAACCCAGCGACCGAATGTGAACAAGGACTGGGAAACACTGTTTGACGGGATCCTCCACGACTGCGCCGAACGGCTTCGTCTCGATCCGACCGACTTCCCGGCCCTGGTCCGGGGAGTAACCGTCTACATGATCGTGATCGAGGGAACCCTTGCCCTCACCGGTGCCCGCTTCATCGTCAAGGCCCTCAAGGAACGCGAGTGGCTGCCGGGATTCGTCTCCGGGTTCACCGCCGTCAACCGGGATGAATCTCGCCATGTCGGCTTCGGAGTCAAGTTCCTGGCCGATGCGATTAAGGCCGATCCGGCGAACGCCCGGATCGTGGAGGACACCCTCAAGGAATGTCTGCCGATCGCACCCCTGGTCTTCGCGCCTTCCTGGGTCGAGGATCCGTACAGCTTCGAGACGCCGTTCTACCATTCGTCCGAAGTCTTTGCCTATGCGATGAAGGCACTTTCAAAGAAGCTCGCGGCGATGGGGCTGGACCCGGCGATGCTGGCTGGCGACACGGCCTGAAGCGATGGAGGCGACCACCGGAAGGCAGGAGGCGCGAGGGCCTGGCCGGCCATCGACCGGGGCCCGCGAAAGAGTGCTCGAGGCCGGGCTGGAAACTCTGCTCGAGGAGGGCTATGCCGGACTTACCTACGCCAGGGTTGCGGTCCGGGCCGGTGAGAACAAGTCCCTGATCTCGTACTACTTCGGCTCGAAACAGGGACTGGTGGGGGCGGTTTCGGAGCTGGTCGGTGACCGCATTACCGCCGGTGTACTGGTGGAGATCGAAGGATCGGAAACGGTTGGCGAGCTGGTTGAGGGCATGGTGACCGGACTCTGGAACGTGATGGACGCCGACCAGCGAATCGCCCGCCTCTACTTCGACCTGAGTGCGGTTTCGGTGGTCGACGAGGATGTCAGGCGGTCCCTCCATCTGGTCAAAGACAGATGGCGGGAGGTCATCTCCGGCTACCTGGCCGTGGCCGGAGTTCCCCGGCACAGGGTTCCGGCTGCTGCGACCTTCCTTGTGGCCGGAGTCGAAGGCCTCGCGATCGAGCGCCTCGAGGGCTACGAACCCGAACGGCTCGAGGAAGCCAGCAAGCTGTTCATCCGCTCCGCCGCCCTCGCGCTCTGAGGGTCGACCACGTCGGAGCCATCTGGTAGCCGCCGGATTTCGAGACTCAGGGCACCGGGCGGACCATTCTGGTTCGCCACTTGGCGAAATCCTCTTCCATCGGGGGACCGACCTCGTAGTACTCGGCATTGACGGCAAGCCCGATTCCCGGTCTGGCAGAAAAGGGCGTTTCGAAAGGGATGCTATATTACAACCAAATGGTTGTAGGTTTGCAAGCAAATGCCGTGTTCGATGAAGACCAGGTTGACCTGGTCTTCCACGCACTTTCCGACCGCACCAGGCGAGACATCATGGGCAGGGTCAGTGAAGGCGAGCAGTCAATTTCCGACCTGGCCCGCCAGTACGAAGTCAGCTTTGCCGCAATCCAGAAGCATGTTTCAGTTCTGGAACGGGCTTCGCTCGTAACCAAACGGGTACATGGTCGGCAGAAGCTGGTTCGCAACAACGCAGAGACGTTGCGCCGCACAACTGAATTGCTGGCCCGTTGCGAACAGATCTGGACTCATCGAATCGACGCCATCGGCCAGCTTCTGGGCGATGAGCAGGCAGGACTCCAGCCGGAAGAAAACAGAGGAAAGGTAACACAATGACCGTGATCAGCACCAACCCTGATCGAGAGAAGCTCGAACTGACCGTGATTGCCGAATTCGACGCAACGGCCGAAACGGTCTGGCAGGTCTGGGAGGACCCGCGCAAGCTCGAGAAGTGGTGGGGACCCCCGACCTGGCCAGCCACCTTTCCTGAATTCGACTTCACCGAAGGTGGTGGAGCGAAGTACTTCATGACCGGTCCGGAAGGCGAAAAGGCGGGCGGTTACTGGCGCTTCCAGGTCATCGAGCAGAATCGGAGGATCCAGCTTCTCGATGGCTTCGCTGACGAGGAAGGCAATCCGAACGAGGAGATGCCGAACATGGTGATGACCATGACTCTCGACGAGACCGCTGGCAGGACGACCATGACCACCGTGACCCGGTTCAACTCGCTCGATGAACTCGACCAGCTGATGGAGATGGGCATGGAGGAAGGCATCCGGGCGGCCGCGGGCCAGATCGACGCCCTGCTCTGAGCGACCCGAAGTAGCTTGCAAGCGAACGGGGCCGTTTGCGCTCCGGTTCGCCCTTTCGTTCATATCATGCCGGTGGTGATGTTAGTCAACCGCCCGGGTAGGCGAGCCACCGGACCCGGGAGGCGATATCCGCGGCCGGAACGGCGATACGCTCCGGCCATGAGCATCCTTGAGAGCTTCTCCCTGGCCGGTAAAGTCGCGATCGTGACGGGAGCGTCCTCCGGACTTGGCGTGGCTTTCGCCAAAGGTCTCGCCGAAGCCGGCGCCGATGTGGCGATCTGCGCCCGGCGGGTTGAGAAGCTGGAGGCGACAAGGAAGGCAATCGAGGAAATGGGTCACAAAGTGATTGCCGTGACCGCAGACGTCTCGAAGCCGGAAGACTGCGAACGGGTGGTCGAGGAGGCCGTCGCCAACCTCGGCGGGGTCGACATCCTGATCAACAACGCCGGTATCGCATCGGCCGCGCCAGCCACCCGTGAGGATCCGGAAGAGTTCCGGAAGGTGGTGGATATCAACCTGAACGGGTCCTACTTCATGGCACAGTCCGCCGGCCGGGCGATGGGCGAGCGGGGCGGTGGCAGCATCGTCAACATCGGCAGCGTGCTCGGCTCGACCACCGCACATCTGCCCCAGGCGGCCTATTGCTCCTCGAAGGCAGCGATCATCGGCCTTACCCGTGACCTGGCCCAGCAGTGGACGGGTCGCAAGAACATCCGTGTGAACGCTCTGGCTCCGGGTTTCTTCGAAACGGAGATGACCGACCAGTACCCGGATGGCTACCTCGACCAAATGATGTTCCGGGTGCCGGCTGGCCGCAAAGGTGAGCCGGAAGAGCTGGTCAAGGCGGCGATTTTCCTCGCCTCCGATGCCTCCTCCTATGTGACCGGCGCTCTGCTCCCGGTCGATGGCGGTTTGCTCGTCAACTGACCGTGACCCCGGGGTTGAAGCCACCGGCTCCATCCGCGTATGACTTCAAGGTCGCGGTTCCTTTCCTTCAAGAGGGTGCAGGTCCGGCTGGCCGAGGTTCCAGACTTCATCCTCGGCGGGGGCGCCATAGAGCGGCGTTTTTTCACGGTCGTCGGCCCCGGCGCGGCGCATATGGCGGTACCAGCGGTGATAGAGGGGGGCCATGAGGACAGTCAGACCGGTGAGGACAAAGAGACCGGCGATCATCCAGAGATGCTCTTCGAGGATCGCGGTGCCGCCGGCACTCCATGAGGCGAGGCCGACCAGCCCGATCGAGAGGAGGATGCCCATGTAGTAGTCGAGCGGGAATCGCCAGATCCACGGCACCTCGAACCACCAGACATTGCCCCGCTTGAAGCGCTTCACCGTGTAGGCGGGGTTCAGCACGAACCAGCAGTAATCCCAGATCACTGCCAGCACGAAATATTTGGCAAGGGTTGAAAGCTCGGCCGAGACCGACCAGTCGACCCCCATGCCGAACGGCATGTGAAGGATGACCAGGGGAATCGTGAAGGCGTAGACGTGGTAGCCGGTCAGCGGCCGGTGGCCCATGAACCAGCCGTAGACCGTGCCGACCTTGCCGCGCTTCAGGTACCAGGTCGGCAGGCGTTCGGCCCAGCCGCGGCCGCCCTCGATTTCGATCTCGATCGCGCCGAGGCCGAAACACCAAAGGAAGAGGATGACCGTGAGCGTGATGTTGAGTTCGTCGAACACTGGATCACCCGAGGCCGGCGGGGACGCGGCCAGACGTGGCGTAGCGTGACTCGGTCCCGGCCGCTGCGACCAGAGCCGGGACCGCGACGAAGTCGTAGCCCTGCGGACGGTAGTGCTCGAGCAGGTTTCTCGTGGCCTCAACCGAACGGTGCCGGTCGAAGGCGGGGTGCTGGTCGAAACCGTCGTGGAGCAGGATCACGTCACCTTCCCCGGCCTTCAGGCAGCGACGTGTGATCGCCTGGGCTGTGGTGTGCGGGCGCCAGTCGTAGCCGGTGATGGACCAGGTGACTCCGATGTACCCCTTCTCCTTCAATACCCGCAGCGTGCCGGGACGCCGGCGCCCATACGGCGGGCGCATCAGCATCCTGCCCGCGACCTCGCTTAAGGTGACTCCGGCCGATTCCACGGCTTCACGGCAGGCGTCGAGCTCCTCCCGGATCCGTTGGTCGCTTTTTGCCGGCATGGTCGGATGGGTGAAGGTGTGGTTGCCGATCGCATGGCCCCGGGCAACCACCTCGCGAATCAGTTCCGGTTCGCGCTCGGACCACTTGCCGATCAAAAAGAATGTGGCCTTGGCGTCATGCTCGTCAAGCAGATCGAGCAGGTCAGGGGTCCAGGCCGGGTTCGGGCCGTCGTCATAGGTCAGGCAAAGCTTTCTTCCCGCACCCGGCTCGCGGCAGATCGTGCGGCCGTAGATCTGGGCGGTCGGGATCTGGGCCCCGTAAAAGGCGATTCCGGCTGCGGCGAGCGCACCCGTTCCAATTGCGATACCTGCTTCTGCAACTCTGTTCATCCGGGGGCCTTTCTCGCGGCGCGGCGGGCCCGGCTGCGTTCACGCCTCGACTCCCCGGCGGCTTCTTCGACGGTGCTGGTGATCACTTCAAGGGCATCGACATTGCCGTTCTGCGAGTAGCCGCCCAGCTTCTCGTGGAACCCGTCGAGACCATCGAGGAACCTGCCGAGGGCAGCCTGGTCAATGGCCAGGGCACAGGTTCCATACCCCTCCCGTTCAAGGTAGCGGGCGTTCATCAGCTGCTCGAACTGGCCTTTGAGTGGCATCGCGAGGACGGGTTTGCCCAGGTAAACCGCTTCGCTCAACAGGGAGAAACCGCCCCCGGTGATCACGCCGCGAGAACTGACCAGGTCCTCGAGGAAACCGTCGATAGACCGGGGCCGGAACTCGATCGCCCCGTCGGTGGTCCCGACCTCGTCACCGTCCCGCATTCCGTAAAGATGAACCGGAATCGGTGAATCCCGCAGGGTGTTGATCAGGTCATCGCCACCACCGGAGTAAACGACCATGTGCTCGCCCCGGACCGGCTCCGACTCGAGGATTGCCTTGCGGAGGATCGAGGGAACCAGGGTGGTGCGACCCTTGATCACATCGGGATGGAAGAAGGTCGGGATTACGTAGTCACCGGCGTGGGGGACCATCGCTCGCGTCACGGCCTTGGCCAGCTGGAAGTCCTCAAGGGCCTGATGGGTGATTTCACGGTCGTGGTGACAGCGGTCGATCATGTGGATGTTGTCGACACAGACCAGCGGGGTGCGGGAGATCCGGGCGTAAATCCCGGTCAGTGGCTCGAAGTCGGTGACGGCTACATCGGGCTTCCAGTCGTCGACCATGCCCATCCAGTCCCGTACGTTGCCGGGTAGCTGATTGAGGGCCGCAGAAAGGGTCCCGGTGAAGGAAGCCCAGCGCCGGATCTCACCCTGGTCCATTGCGAAGGACGGACCGAAGACTTCACTCACTCCCTCGAAGATCCCGTCAAGGTATTTGAAGGCGGCGCCCGAGGCGACGATCCTGACCTCATGCTGCCGGAGCAGGGAGGAGATCACGAGCTCGGAGCGGGTTGCGTGACCCATGCCCTCGCCATTGACTCCATAAAGAACCCTCATTCAGGGCAGCCTAGAGGTTGTGGCCGGGGCTGGCCAGCCCTGGTTGGCAAGTCCCGCGGGAGTGGATCCATTTGCTCATCCCAGGAGCCCCGGAACCCTGCTTCCGTATAGTGCCGGGGTCGGGCGGTGCCTGAATTCCGGTTCCGTTCCTCACCCCAGTCATCCGCGATCTCAGGAGCGCTCTTGCCCGCACCCGATATGAGTACGCCGCGGGCCAAGAACCTGGCCCTGCTGCTACTCGCCCTCACCCAGTTCATCGTTGTGATCGATGCCTCGATTGTCAACGTCGCCCTGCCCTCGATCGGTACGGCGCTCGATATTGGTCAGGACAACCTCTCCTGGGTCGTAAACAGCTACACCCTCGTTTTCGGTGGTTTCCTTCTGCTCGGGGGCAGGTTCGCTGACTTCTTTGGCCGACGGCGGATGTTCATGCTCGGCATGACCCTGTTTGGTGCGGCATCCCTGGCCGGTGGTCTGGCCCAGAGTGAAGAGTGGCTGATAATCGCCCGTGCCGCCCAGGGTCTGGGTGCGGCGATCGCTTCGCCCGCTGCGCTTTCAATTGTCACCACCACCTTCAGGGAAGGTCAGGAGCGAAACAGGGCCCTCGGCATCTGGGGTGCCGTGGCCGGTGCCGGCGGTGCGGCCGGGGTGCTGCTCGGCGGGATCCTGACTGAATGGGCCGGCTGGGAGTGGGTGCTCTTCGTCAATGTCCCGATCGCCGCTTTTGTGGTCTGGCAGGCTCCACACCGCCTGCTCGAATCGCGGGAAGAAGAGGAGAAGGAGCGCACCCTGGACATCCCCGGCGCGGTTTCGATCACCGCCGGGCTGGCGTTGCTGGTCTACACACTGGTCGACGCGGCGAGCATCGGCTGGACCGCCACCGAGACATTCATTCGCGGGGCGATTGCGATTGCCCTGATCGTCGCCTTCGTGGTGATTGAACTCAGAACCCGCAAGCCTCTGGTGCCGTTTTCGATTTTCCGCAACCGCACCCTCAGGGGAGCCAATATCGTCGGCATCCTGACCGGCATGTCGCTGTTTTCGATGTTCTTCCTGATCACCCTCTACCTCCAGCAGGTACTGGGGCAGGATGCACTCGAGGCAGGGCTTTCATACCTGCCACTTTCAGCGGCGATCATTCTCGCGGCGGGTGCTGCCGGACAGCTCGTGACCCGGGTCGGTTTCAAGCCGGTGATGGTGACCGGGCTGCTGCTGCTCTCGGTTGCCCTCTTCTGGTTCACGCTGATCAGCGTGGACGGTTCGTTCCTGGTTGACGTGCTCGGACCTTCGGTGCTTGCGGGTGTCGGTCTCGGGCTCACATTCGTGCCGGTGACCATCGCCGCGATGTCGGGAACTATCCGCGAGGAGGCGGGCCTGGCCTCCGGGCTGATCAACACGTCCCAGCAGGTTGGCGGCGCGCTCGGCCTCGCGATTCTGGCCTCGATCGCCAACTCGTCCACAAACGATGCTTTCGCAACCGGCGCCGGCAAGGTGTCGGCACTGAACACAGGCTTCCAGGATGCCTTCCTCATCGCCGGGTTTTTCGCGGTTGCCGGCGCGATCGTTGCCGGTTTGCTGATCTCTTCGAAAGACAGCAGGGAGCATGCGGAGGCCGCACGCCGAGGCGAAGCCGACCCGCCGGCCGCCTGATTTCCAGCCGTCAGGGCGTCGTCGCGGGGTTGATCATTTGATCTGGATTAGGTTCCGGCCGGTACTTGCCGCAGAATGTCGCTCATGAACGTGCGACTGCTTGGAGTGTTGGCTGCTGCCCAGTTCCTGATGGTCCTTGACCAGGCGGTCATGAATGTGTCGATCTCGCAGCTGGTCGAGGATTTCGACACCACAGTGACCACGATCCAGTCGGTGATTGCTTTCTATGCGCTGGTCATGGCCGGCCTGATGCTGACCGGAGGAAAGCTCGGCGACATCTTCGGTCGCAAGCGAACCTTCAAGATCGGCCTGGTCATTTACGCGGCGGGATCAGCCCTGACCGCCGGCGCCTGGAGTGTGCCTTCACTGGCTTTGGGATGGTCGGTTCTGGAAGGGATCGGTGCGGCTCTGGTGCTGCCTTCAATGGTCGCCCTGGTCGCCGGCAACTTCGACGGTAAAGACCGGGCCGTTGCTTACGGGGTGCTCGGAGGGATGGCCGGGGTCGGTATCGCGGTCGGCCCGATTCTGGGTGGTTGGATGACCACGGACTTCTCGTGGCGTTACGTCTTCGTAGGCGAAGTGGTGGTCGCGGCCGGGATCTTCTTCGGCACCCGCTGGATGCGTGAGCCCTCGGTCGAAGGCAAACGCCCGACGCTGGACTGGGTTGGCAGCGTCCTTTCCGCGCTCGGTCTGGCGGTGATTGTCTTCGGTGTTCTCCAGGCGAGCAACTGGGGCTGGCTCAGACCGATGGATTCACCGGTCGAGATCTTCGGCTTTTCACTGACCCCGTTCGTGATTTCGGCCGGCCTGATCCTGATCGGACTGTTTGCAAGCTGGGAGCGCCGCCGCGAGGAAAGAGGCGAGGACCCTCTGGTGCACCTCGGCCTGCTGAGGATCATTCCCTTCCGGTCCGGGGTTGTGATGATGCTCGCCCAGAACCTGATCCTGATGGGGATCTTTTTCACCATCCCGCTTTACCTCCAGGTCGTACTGGGATTCGACGCCCTCGACACCGGGGTGAGGATGCTGCCAACCTCGGCTGGTCTCTTCTTCACTGCCCTGGCCGGTTCCGCGCTGGCATCGAAATTCGCTCCGAAGAAGCTGGTGCGGCTTGGCCTGGTGATTGTCTTCGTTTCGGCCTTTCTGCTGATCGGGACAATCGAGCCCACTCTCGACAACACCGATTTCCTGGTCGCGATGGGGGTACTCGGGGTGGGGATGGGTCTGATCGTGTCCCAGCTCGGAAATGTCGTCCAGTCCGCGGTCGCTGACACGGACCGAAGCGAGGCGGGCGGGCTTCAGAACACAGCAACGCAGCTTGGTTCATCCCTGGGCACCGCGGTTCTGGGTGCGATTCTGATCACCGGTCTCCTCGCCGCTTTCGGTAACAGCGTGGCGAGCAACCCGGAGGTCTCGGCCCAGACGAAGTCGACGGTTGAGAGCAGGCTCAGTTCCGGCGGCACTTTCGTGGCTTCCGATCAGGTCCGTTCATCGGCCGAAGCAGTCGGCCTCGAGGAGGAAGAAGTGGACGAGATCGTCGGCGGCTACGAGGATTCGCAGCTGCAGGCACTGAAGCTGGCGCTGCTGGTTGCGGCGCTGCTCACTATTCCGGCTTTCTGGTCGGCCCGGAACCTGCCTGACCGGGTACTCGCCGGAGGCGATCCGGCTCAGTCAACCTGATCTTTCCTGAACCGCCCCTGCCTGGTTTCCAGCCCTGAGCCAGTCTGGTTGCGCTGCCATACCGCGACCTTTCGATCGCTGAACTGTTCTAAAACTTGACACGAGTCAAGTTCTGGTTATCCTCTCGCGAGGAGAGTCCGCAGAGGGAGTGGAGAGGATCAAGATGGAAAGTCGCACATTCCGAGGTATGACTGGCAAACTCGCCACCGGCGGCTTGCTCGCGCTGGCCATTTTCGGCCTCCTGATGATGGTCGGCGGACTGCATGAGAAGGCCTGGTCGGCTCCCCGCAAGCAGGCCTCGAACTTCGCCAACAAGCCCAACATCGTGCTGGTTCAGGCTGACGACCTGGTCCGCGGCGACATCCGCTACATGCCGCATGTGAGGGCGCTACTGCAGCAGGGCGGCACCACTTTCACCAATCACAACGCTCCCTACCCGCTCTGTGGTCCGGCCCGCGCGTCACTCCTCACCGGCCAGCTCGCCCACAACAACCAGGTGCTCGCGAATTTCAAGGCCAATGACGGAGGCCACTACCAGCTGGAGAGCCTGCCGGGCAGGTTGAACGCAAACAACACGCTCGCTCCCTGGCTGAAGAAGGCCGGCTACCGGACCGGTTTCGTCGGCAAGTACCTGAACGACTACGGAGCTCTCGACCGGACAGAGATTCCCGAGGGCTGGGATGTCTGGAAGGGGCTGATCGACCAGTCGACCTACGACTACTACAACTACGCGATGAACATCAACGGCAAGGTCAGGTTCTGGGGAGACAGGACCTACGCCGAATCGCACCTTGAATTGGGAACGCTTTCGGCAACCGAGGCGCCAACCTCCTTCGGTGGGCTGCTCGCGTATTTCCAGCAGGCCTACCAGCCGTGGAACTACTTCGGATGGCAGCGGCCGCAGGACTATTCGATGGACGTGAACGGGAAGATGGCCGCCGACTTCGTCAGGGGCTCGGCCAGGTCCCGCAAGCCCTTCTTCCTCTACTACGCGACGCCGGGTCCGCATGCCGAGGACACGAACCACCTCCAGGGGCTCCGGCCCGGAGCTCCCACCCCGGATCCCCGACCGCCGAAGCGCTACGAGAACACCTTCGATGATGTGCCGCTCCCGACCCCACCTTCATTCAACGAGGAAGATGTGTCGGACAAGGCCAGCAACGTGAGTGGACTCGCAAAGATGAGCGATGCCACGATCGAAAGGGTGACCGACAGCTACCGCGGCCGTCTGGGCACCGCGAAGTCGATTGACGACCAGGTCGGAAAGATCGCGAAAGCTCTGAAGCAGCGCGGCGAGTTCCGGAACACGATCATCATCCTGACCTCGGACAACGGCTACCTTCAGGGCGAACATCGCCTCGCGGCCTCGAAGTTCATGCCTTTCGAGAACGCATTGCGGATCCCGCTGCTGATCAGAGGTCCCGGGATCAAAGCGAACCGCAAGCTGACCCGGCCCAGCCTCGACGTTGATCTCACCAGGACCGTTCTTGACGCCGCCGGCGCGAAGCCCGGACGGGTAATGGACGGCATTTCCCTGCTCGGGGCTGCGAAAGGCAAGAAGAAGCTGCCGAAGCGGGATATCCCGATGGAGGCCGAGCGACCCCTGTTCAAGTTCACGACACCGCTGACCGCCTTCGATGTTCCGTTCTACGGGGTGAAGACGAACCGGTACAAGTACATCCACTGGTCATTCAACGAGATCGAGCTCTACGACATGAAGAACGATCCGGACGAACTCCAGAACCTCGCCAGCAACCCGGCCATGGCCGGGGTTGTGGCCGGCCTCGAAAAGAAGGCCCTGGCGCTTTCCGAATGCAAGGGAAGCACCTGCCGTTGATCGATCCGCTCAATCCCACCGAGGCGCAGATCGCCTCGTTGACAGACTCCGAAGACGACTCACCGATCGTGATGGTCAACCTGCTCCGCTTCAAGGATCAGGCCGACGGAATTGATGAAGGCAGGAGCGGCGCGGAGGCCTACGGGATCTACGGCCAGAAGATCGCTTCGTATCTCGAAGAGGTCGGCGGCAAGGTCCTGCTGGCGGTTGCTTGCGAAGACAGCATCATTGGACCCGAAGAAGCGGAGTGGGACATGGTCATCCTGGTCCAGTATCCGTCGCGCAAAG
>WPCI01221820.1_pt1 | contig 35693 bp, 30 predicted proteins | sample 5399871 | NCBI WGS metagenome assembly WPCI01 (sample SAMN12869469, study PRJNA574797) | sludge metagenome | isolation source: wastewater treatment of pH7 | place: China:Beijing | collected 2019-05-20 | reverse complement strand
GCTTGAGTTTGAGGACGAAAGCTTTGACTTCATCTGGGCAATCTCGGTCTTCACCCACCTGACTGACAACTCCGCGGACTGGTTGATCGAACTCCACAGGATCCTCAAGCCCGGCGGGAGATTGATGGCAACCTTCATGGGTCCGGCCCAGTCTGAGATCGTCGCTTTCGAACCCTGGGACGAAAACCGGGTCGGCATGAATGTTCTTTACAAGGACCGGACCCGGGAAGAAGGAACCCCCATGGTCTTCATGTCGGACTGGTGGGTGCGCGAACACTGGGGAAGGCTCTTCGAGATCGAGACGATCGAGGATATCCACAGCCAGCGCTGGCCAATGCTGGTCAAGAAGGAAGCGAACCTGACCGCTGCGGAAGTGATGGCAATGAGTGACGATCCGAGGGAAATCGATGCCCTCCGGCACAACCTCGTCCAGGTGCAGGAAGAAGCATCCCGACTGCATCAGACCATGAAGGACGACCGGATCCGGCAACAGGAAGCACTCGATGCACAACGAGCCGAATTCGAGAGCTCAGCCAGCTGGCGGGCTACGAAACCCCTGCGGCAGATTATGGGCCGCACCCGCCGAAGCTGATCACCGCAATCGCCTTCCCGTAGGGTTCCCCCGGTGAAATCCGTCAGATCCGAGGTCCAGAAATGAGCAATGGCCGACTGCGCGCCGGAGCGGCCGCTCTCACCCGCAAGCTTGAACCCCATGCCCGCCGGCTGGCCGGGGAATCCGAAAAGGCTGCTGCAATCGACCTTGACGACTGGCTGAAGCCCTGCTTCGGCGCGGAACTTGACCCGGTCGAAGCCCGCCTCACGACCGATCCCGACCTGCCACTTTCAGTTTTCTCAGGGCTGAGCGATGACCTGTGGGCGCTGCTCTCCACCCGCTCCTACTCCGCCTATCCCGCCATTCTCAAAGCCCTGCCCGAGGTTCCCGACCCGGCCCTTCAGATCAGCTGGAACGGCGCCGAAGGCGTGACCCTCGCAGCCCAGAGCGCAAGCTTCTACTCCAAGGTAAAAGCGAGGATCCGCCGCTACGGCGAGATCCCGGTCGAGGAAGCAAGCCTGCTCGATTTCGGCTGTGGATGGGGGCGCCTCCTTCGGCTTTTCGGACGTGAAGTGACTCCCGACCGGCTTTTTGGTTGCGATCCGGTCGAGTCGATTCTTGATACCTGTCGCGAGGCTGGAGTCCGGGCGACTCTCGCCCGCAGCGAGTTCCTGCCAAGAGAGATCCCGTTTGAAGAGAAGTTCGATGCGGCCTATTCATTCTCGGTTTTCACCCATATCTCCGAAGAGTCACACCTGACATGTCTCAACGCAATTCACGGATCACTCAAGCCTGGCGGGCTGTTCTTCGTCACCGTGCGCCCGCCTGGTTACCTCCGGATCTCGGCTGAATCTGCGCCACTGCTGGAACAGGCCGGACCGGACCTGGCCAAGGCCTATGAAGGCCCCCGGTACGGATTCCAGCCACATGCTTCCGACGAGTCCCATCCGCAGTTCGACGGGACGAAAATGCACTACGGCGAAGCCGTGATCGGACTCGACTACATTCGCGAAAAGTGGGACATGTTCGAACTGCTTGACGTGACCCCGCAGGCCAGCGACATGTACCAGGTCGTGGTTACCCTGCGACGCAAGGACTGATCACCACGGCTTCGGCTTTGCTCAAAGGTCCTCGGCGACCCGCGGTGCCTGGTGACGGAAGATCCAGACCGCGAACACACATGTAGCAATACTGATCAGGCCGGCCGGAAGCAGACTCAACCAGCCACCGGCCGCTTCGACCGCTGAAGGCGCGGAAGGGTCAATGAACCAGTGTCGGGCCTGCACGAAAAGGATCGTCAACGGACTCAACATGACAATGTCGTGGTACTTCTCCGGCACGATCTCGATCGGGTAGAGAACCGGGGTCCCGTAGAAAAGTACGGTCACGCCGACCGACCAGATGATCGCCACATCCCGGAACTTCACATACAGGGACGAGAGGATCAGCGAAACCGCAGCGGTCAGGATCACGAGTGCTGCCATCCAGACAGGAAACAGCAACATCGACCAACTCGGATCAACCCCGAAAGCGAAGACGAAAACCAGAACGACCACAAGGTTCACACCCAGGTTCATCAGGGCCGTGAGCACCACCGCCAGAGGAATCACCAGTCGCGGGAACTGGGTCTTCCGCACGATCGCCTCCTGGCTCACCACCGAGGTGACCGAGGAGATCGAAGCTTCCTGAAAGAAACCGAACAGAACGATGTTGAAGAGCAGCAGCACCGGGTAGAACTCGACCTGCGAGCCAACCCGGAAGATCTGGGTGAAAACGAAGAGCAGCACCCCGAACAGAACCAGCGGTTTGATCAGCGACCAGAGATAGCCGAGCGCCGTGTCGAAGTAGGTCTTCTTGAATTCGGTGACCGAGATCAGCGTGAGCAACTCGAAAAAGCGGTGCCAGCCACCACCGATCGAAGTCGGACCCTGGACCTCGACCAGTTCCGGCAGATCAGCCGGCGGCTCGACCGGCTCGCTCACGGCTGCCTCGCTCACCTGTCCCTTTCGACTTCCAGATTGAAATCCCCCGGGACCTTGACTACCCCCGGCCCGGTCCTGGTTCCGAAAACCACGAAGGAAAGAAGGTCAATCACCTGGAGAGCCTGGTCACCCGTGTCCGGGTTGCTCACCACCCACGAGGTGACGGCGTACCGGTCCGGCAGAAGATTGTTGTCGACTCGCCCGGAAACCCTGATCCGTTCGCCGGTCCTGACCTCGATGTCTTTCATTTCCTCGTTGAAACCGAAGATCTGCTCACCGTCACCATCCTTGAAGAGGAAAGCGAAAGAAGGATTGACCAGATCCGCGGTCGCTTCAAAGACCGCGTTCAACCGCAGCTCGGACCCGACCTCGACATTCGGTACCCGGTTTCCGTGATCATCTTCCAGCCAGGCCTCGACCAGCCTCGTGTGGAGGTCCGGCCTTGTGCCTTCCTGCCGCTGGCCATTCGATTCCTCTTCAAAGTTGAGCCGCAGATAACGGCGGCCTACCTCGTCCGGATCGCCGATCGTCTGGATGTCGCCGTCGTGGATCAGCATCGCGCGGTGGCAGTAGGCGTCAACGCTGCTCATGTCATGGGTGACGAGCACCACCGTCTTGTCCGATTGCTTCATCTCGCGGAACACATCCGTGCACTTTTGCTGGAACGAAGCGTCGCCAACCGCGAGGACCTCATCGATCAGGAGGATGTCCGCATCGGCCTGGATCATCGTTGAAAAGGCCAGCCGGACCAGCATTCCCGAGGAGTAGTTCTTCAGTTTGAGGTCAACGAACTCACGCAGCTCGGCAAAGTCCAGCACCGCATCCAGTCGCGACCGGGCTTCTTTGCGGCTCAGGCCCATCATCACACCGTTCAGCTCCACGTTCTCCCGCGCGGTCAGGTCAGGGTTGAACCCCACCCCGAGCTCTATGAACGGAGCCAGTCTTCCGGCCATGCGGATCCGGCCGGCATCCGCCTGGTAAATCGAAGCCATCAGTTTGAGCAAGGTGCTCTTGCCGGAACCATTGCGCCCGACGATTCCGAAGAATTCCCCCCGCGACACCTCGAAGGAAAGGTCACGCAGTGCAACCAGCTCCCGGTAGTCACTCTTGCGGAACGGATGAACCATCCGTTCCTTCAGCGTGTCCACCTTGTGGGTCGGGATCTGGAAGGACTTGCTGAGGTTCTCGACCTGGATCGCAACCGGCGGCATCGCGTGGAGATTATCCGGCTGTCAGCGAATCCAGCTTGACCGAAGACGGGCGAGTGCGAGGTTCCATCTCGCCCGGCAGCCGCCGCAGCAGGGCGAGCAGGCTCACCCCGTGCCGGTAGGGAAGTCTCCGGCCCGGGTCGTCAAGCCCTCTTTCCAGGCGTCCCGCTTCTCCCGCAAAGAGACGGGTCAAGGTGGTATTCACCGGCTTCGGGGGGATGAAGAAGTCCGTCTCGAGCTCACCGGCCGTGCCTTCACCTCGACCTTTCAGGGTTCGAACCGCCTTCACGACCGGGAACAGACGCGAGTTGAAATGCGAGAGCAGCCGCAGCTCCAGGGGGAGCCCCTCCCAGATCAACTCGAGCCGCCGGGGTGTGTACCGCCGGTAATGGCCGAAACTGACGTCATGCTGCGTCCACAGTGAAGGGTCGGCCGGCACTGTGATCAGGATCTGCGCGCCAGGCCTTATTGCGGCCGCGAGGCGGGAGAAGATCTCGAAGTCGTCTTCGACATGTTCGATGACATCCATGACCGTGAAGAGATCGACCTCCCCCACAAGATCGCCCAGATCATCCGGGGCGGACCCCTGGCGAAAGTCGATCTCGGGGAAACCTTCCCGGGCGGACCGGATCGCATCCTCGGAGGTATCGATACCTATGCGCTGCCGCCATCCGTCGAAGGCTGCGAGGTTCGCGCCCGTTCCGCAGCCGACGTCAACAAGCAATCCCCGGTCACTCGCGTCGGTTGCGCTTTCGATCACCCGCTGCACCAGGAGACGCCTCCCTACGAACCACCAATGTTCAAGTTCGATCTTCGAGTGGAGATCGAACAGTTCGCTCCGCATGCGGAGATCCTGCCACAAGTAGTTGCACCGTCAGCCGTTCACTCGGCCAATAGACTGCGGTGCCCTGTGGCGGAACTAGACGAAGGCGGCACGGAAGCGCCCGGCGAGGCTGAGTCGTTTCGCCTGCAGATCGTCAGCCCTGTCTACAGGGATGTCGAACCTTTCCTGAGATTGCGTGCGGAGATTCGCGAAGCAGTTGCCTCCAGTCCCGAGGTCAACCCGGCCGGATTGCGCTTCACCGTTCTTGACGACACAGCCGGGCAGGACCCGGAGATCGAGTCGCTACGTGAACTCGATGACGTGGAGGTGGTTGAACCTCCGTTCAGCCTCGGCCATCAGAGGGGGCTCGTTTACGCGTTGCGCCATGTGCTGCCGCGACTTCAGGACGAAGACGTGCTCGTGACCCTCGATTCCGATGGCGAGGACAAGCCGGCTGACGTTCCCCGGGTGGTCGCCGGTCTCCTGGAGGTTTCACGCGACACCCCGCAGATCGTGATCGCAAAGCGCACGAAACGGTCCCACGCGCCGCTGGCATTTCGGATTCTCTACCCGGCCTTCAAAGGCTGCTTCAAACTCGCCACGGGCAGTGCCGTCGAGAGCGGGAACTTCGCTGCTTACAGAGCCGGGACCGCAAGACGAATCCTGCTTCATCCTTCCTTTGCCCTCTGCTATTCATCAACGTTGCTCGTACTGAAAGTGCCGGTCACTTTCGTCCCCTGCGAGCGCGGCCCCCGATTCAGCGGATCTTCCCGGATGGGGTACTCACAACTTTTCACCCACGCGATGCGAATGTTGATGCCCTTCTCGGAAGCGATCGCAAGACGGGCACTTTGGCTATTCCTTTCGATTTTCCTTTTGGCGGTCGGTCTTGCCGTGGTGATCCTCGCGGTCCGTTACGGCACCTCTCAGGCAATCCCCGGCTGGGCCACCTATTCGCTGGCAGCGATGGGAATTCTTTCGATGGTTTCCCTCGGCAATCTCTGCATTCTTTTCACTCTCTACTCGCAATCCGTGGCGGTTTCGCTCAGGGACCTGGAAGCAGGCTGGGCCGGCCAGCCGGGACAACGACCTGAATGACCCCGAATGAGGAAGGGCGCCTTTCGGGGCGCAACGCCTGGCTGATCGTCGGAGTACTGACCGTCCTCGCCCTGATTTTGCGACTTGCGAACTTTGGTGACTCGCTGATCTGGGACGAAGGGTCGACTCGCTTCGTGGTCCACAACCGGCATTTCGTGGACATGCTGGAGTACGTCAAGGGAGAGCAGGAAGTCTCTCCGCCGTTGTACTTCATCCTCGCCTGGCTATCACAGCGGTTCGGGGACAGCCCGGAGCTTTATCGGCTTCCCGCTTTGCTCGCCGGGCTTGGCACAGTCCCGCTCACCTTCGTTCTGGGTCGGTTGACCGTCGGGGCCAGAGCGGGAATTCTGGGTTCGGCCCTGGTCGCCCTTTCCCCCTTCATGATCTTCTACTCGACCGAAGCCCGGGGCTATTCGCTGCTTGCCCTTTGCGTTGTGATCAGCTCGATTGCGCTGCTGAAGGCATTGAAGGGCAACCGGACCGGATGGTGGGTCCTCTTCGCATTCGCCAGTGCCGCTGCCATGTACGCCCATTACACGGCCCTGTTCGTCCTCGCCGCACAGTTCGTATGGGCCCTCGTCGCGTTTCCGGATCGCCGCAAGCAACTTGTCGGGGCCAGCATCGGTGCCGCAATCCTTTTTCTGCCGTGGCTTCCGGAGTACAAGGCCGATAGCGACTCGCCCGGTGCCAACGTGATCGGTGCCCTTTTCCCCTTCGACGTCGACTCGGCGTGGCACGGACTTCTCCACTGGAGCGTCGGACATCCGTTTGTGGGAGCCGGGTCTATCCCCGGCCCGGTCTTCCTGGCCCTGTTCGCGACAGGGCTGCTGCTCGGCGCTTTCGGGCTGCTTCGCCGGATCGCCGAGAACGGCAGCTGGCGTCCCGACAGACTCATCGTGCTGCCGGTTCTGCTCGCGGTGAGTGCCCCGATCGGAACCATCCTGTTCAGCACGTTCTCGGTCAGCGTCTTCTTGCCGCGGAACCTCGCACCGTCCTCGGTCGGACTGGCCCTGGTGGTTGCAGCTCTTCTGGCGGCGCCGCGCAACACGGTGGTGCGCTGGTCAGCGACCGGCCTGGTCCTGGCCTGTTTCAGCTTCGCGGCAATCTCAACCCTGAATTCGGAGAACCGGAGGCCGAACTATCTCGCTGCCGCCGGCTTTATCGAATCAAAGGCCGCGCCCGGCTCGGTCGTGGTTGATGCCGGGGGGCTTCAGCCGGCCCCGACCGGGAATCTGGACGTCGCCTTCGAGATCAAGGGAACCGACCTGCCCGTCATCCGGATCGGTGTTCCTTCCCGCGACGACCTTGCCGCCGCTATCGCCCCTGGCGGGGCCGGACGCTACTCCTCATTCGAGGTCACACCAACCGCGGAGGTTGTGACCGAGAGCCTCGATCGGGCTGATGGAGCGCCCCTCTTTCTCGTCTCGGGAACCGGTGAGGTCTATGGACGGATGTTTGACTCACCGGCAACAGAGGAGTTCGAACAGGCGCTCCGGGGGAAAGCCACGGAAGTTGACTCCCGGGAATTCACAGGATTGGGCTACACCGTGACAGTCCGTGAGTTTGAACCCGTCGAAGACGGAAGCTAGGCGCCGGGACGGATCTGCCCCGCCCGCCAGCGCCTGATGCCGCGGGGTCCATAAGCGCCGGGATCCCCAGGCGGGGGACCGGTGGGCGGTTCGGGTAGCGGCAGCTTCTGCCGGATGCCGGTGATCCGCCGCCACAGAAGACCACGGGAAAGGCAGGTTTCACTGCCCAGCGTCTCGTTCCTGCCAACAAGCGCACGGAACGGACGGACCAGCAGCCAGATCAGTGTCAGGATGGAACGCTCGGCCCGGGAGAACCGGCGCAGAGTCGAAGCCTTGCCGCGGTCGAGCTGCTCGCCGGCCGCTTCAGTTCTTTCAAGGAGCGCCGTTGCCTGGGCCTGAAGCCGCAGCACATCGAAGTAGTAGCCGGCCCGCCAGTAGTTGCCGAATCCGGTCAATTCCCGCAGCCATTCCTTCAGCCGGCTGCCGGTACCTGACCCGGATACCTGCCCCAGCACAGCTCCGGCATGCTGGATGTAGTCGTATAGCGCCCGGTCGGAGTAACCGACCTCGCCGGTTGCCAGGGCGCAGATCGCCAGCCAGTGATCATGGAACTGCCAGCCCGGGTTCTCCGGAAACGGCAGGGCCGTATCCAGCAGCTCCCGGCGAAACAGCGATGCCGAGCCGGTGATCGTGTTGGCGATCATCACCGAGGCCAGGTTGCCGTACTCGTTGCGGCGACCCCGCCAGAAAGTCGGGGAAAGCTCGGTCCCGTCCGGAAGGGTCAGCCTCATGTCGCTGTAAACGAGGTTGCGCCCACCGATCAGACCGGCCAGGGTTTCCAGTTTCTCCGGGTGCCAGAAATCATCCTGGTCGGAAAGAGCAACCAGCTCACATTCCGGCGGAACCATGCCCAGTGCCCTCTCGAAATTCCGGTAGAAGCCGAGCCGCTTACGGGAGCGGGAGAAGCGGAACCTCTCATCCCCGGCAAGGATCCCTTCAATCATGCCGACCGACTCGTCGGTGGAGTGGTCGTCACTGATCAGGCAGATCCAGCTGTTGCTGGTCTGTGACCGGATTGATTCGATCTGGCGGGCGAACAAGTCGGCGTCGGGCTCGTAGGTCGCCATGCAGATCGCAATCGGATGGTTGGTGCTCGAAGGCATGCTCAGGCCAGACTAGAGTAGAGTCCTGCGGCCCTTGATTGCCTTTGGAGTCTCGATCACTGATGCGCCGATGTGGGAGCGCTGTGCCGAACCTGGAATTCGCCTCGCCGCGGAACCCGACTCGGTCATCATGCCCCACCAGACCACCGGAACCCTTTACCGGAACTACAACCTGCTGCTCGATAAGGCAAAGGAAATCGAGGGTCTGGAAGCGCTGGTGCTGCTCCATCAGGATGCCGAGATCGTCGACCCTGACTTCTGTGCGACCCTGCGCGAAACTCTGAAGGAACCGGATGTCGCGCTGGTTGGTTGCGCCGGCGCCCTCGGGGTCCGGACCATCGCCTGGTGGGAGGGTGCTGTCACCTGGGCCTCGTTTACCCACCGTTACCTGGAGCACGGCGGTGGCGACATGGAGTCACTTTCATGGAAGCGGGAAGACACCCCCACTTTCGCCACCACCGGTGAAGTCGATTCGATTGACGGTTTCGTGATCTGCTTCAGCCCCTGGGCCATCGAGAATCTCCGGTTTGACGAGAACCTCGGCAAGCTCCACGGATATGACTTCGACATCTGCTGTCAGGCCCGGGAGAAAGGCAAGCGGGTGATGACGATGGACGCGAAGATGGTGCACCACCACTCGCTTCAGCTGGTCTCCGATCCTGAAACGTGGGCCGAGGCATTCATTCGCCTGAACGAAAAGTGGGAAGGTCGCCTGCCCGGTGTCGGGGCCGGCGGGGACGACTGGGAACGCCGGGCGAAATACGCGGAAGCAGACGCTGCTGCGTCACGAACTCTGGCTGCTTCCGACGCCCTTAAACGCGAAGCCGTCGAGAAGGAAATGGAACGACTCCGCGGCAGCCTCAGCTGGAAAGTCACCCGTCCGCTTCGCTGGCTCGCCGGACTTTTCCGACGCAAATGAACCTCAGGTAATTATCGGCGGGTCATCGAGGGCTTCCTCGATCTGATCCCGCCAGGTGATGCCCTTGCCCCCCGACTTGAGGTGCGAGAAGCGGTCTGCCGCTGCGAAGGCCGAAGAATCAAGCAGCTCCCGCAGAATCCGCTCCTGCCAGGCGAGTTTCTTCTCCAGGTACCAGGCCTGGTGAGCCCTCTGGTGGGAAGTGGCGAGGTGAAGGATCCGGTTCTGCTCGAGTCGCTCGATCACCGGATTGCGGTCCCAGAACCTGATCGCTTCAACCAGGGCACCCGCATACGGAGCGTCGTCATGCCAGACGACGCCGACCCCGAAGAACACCGGAATTACTGCCAGGTTCAGACCTTCGCGACCTTCGACGAAATCTTCGATCGCCGTTAGAACCCCGTTGCGGGGGCCTCCCTCGTTCGCCGAGGCCCACTTGTACGGAAGACCACCGGCTGTCAGGCCAGGTTCGCCCGGGAAAACATGCGCCCCCTCCACCATGTCCTGCTTGTACTCCCCGGGGATCCGGTCCGGCACGTAGAACGAGTCACGGCGGGCATGCGGCCAGCCGACGTCGTGGAAGAGCAACAACGGCAGTTCAGAGCTGTCGGTTCGATCCGAAATCGCTTTCAGTTCACCGCTGACCGTGTAGTAGTTGTGGTCGCCGTCAATAATCACGGCGTCGGGCAGGTCAACGTGGCTCAACGCCTCCAGGGAAGGCTCCCTGACCACGGTCAGTTCGCTGCGTTCTTCTTCCAGCCGGTCGAGCCGGGGGGAAGGTTCAGGGTCTATCGCCATGATGATGGTGGAGCCGGACCGTTCAGCCCACTCGAGCAGCAGCCTCGTCAGGTCTCCTGCGTACGCCCCGACCTCGACCACGGACTTCGCTTCGGCAGCGTCGAGGCAGCCAGTAACAATCTCCAGCGCGTTTCCGAGCGAATGGGCCCAGCGGCCAGGATCGTTCTCATCGTTCAGCTCCATAGGCCGGGGAGGGTATGCCACCCGCGCCTCACGATGCAGCCCAGCTGCCTTAGCCGGCCTTGAGCAGCCGGTTGATCTGCTCCATGGTTTTCGGTCCGAAGGACTCTTCCCAGTCACTGCTCCAGTCAACCGCCGCACCGGCCACACGGGATTCGAAATCTCCGGAACGCGCCACGGCCTCGGCCAGTCCGGAGACAACACCCTCCAGGCTCGGAGGCGAAGCGATCAGGTTCGAAGACAGGGCCGACATCTGCTCGGCTGTCTTGGTTTCGAAGCTGTTGGTCACGGTGACCAGACCGGCGGAAGCCATCTCCAGCGGAACCAGGCTCGGATGGGGCGTACACATGAGGGCCAGCCCGACATCGTGCCGGGCCAGGAGCTCGCCGTAGCTGGACTGGTCGGTGCGGGCCAGAACCTCCAGACTCCGTCCGCTACCCAGGCCGATCACGTCCCCGCCCTCAACCGAACCGATGCCGCGGAAGTTCCATTCCGGTCCGAAAATCCCCCGCGCTACCGCTTCGGACAGACCGAGCAGCCCCAGCTCGAACATGTTGCGGGCACCGTGGGCTTCCGGACGGGCGTAAAACAACAGGGTGGGACGTTCCCTCGCGGCCATTTCGTCCACCGACGGCGGACTCGCCTCGGTGATCGCGTTCTGGAAGGAAGCGGAAAGCTCCAGACCCCTTGCCTCACCTTCCATGAAGACCCCGTACCTGCGTTCGCGGAAGAAGCCACGGAGAAGCTCAGTGGAGAACAGGGCAGTGTGAGGCATTTCATAGGTGCTCATCGCAAGCGCCGCCCACGAACCCATCGGGTGGGTGTAGGGCTCGTACTCCTGGATCAGGTAAAGAAACCGGTCGTGGCTGGTCTGGCGGATCGCCCGGGCTGCGATGTGAGCTGTCCACCAGGTGGTAGCAATGAAGGAATCCTCCGGGCTGATCTCCACCGGGGCATCCAGATCCCGGGCGAAGGCGATCTCGACCTGGTCGAACATTCCCTCAAGGCCGGCGTAGGATTCCACTCGCTGCTTCCAGTCCCGAGGCAGCTGGGGTGTCGCATCGGCGGTCAGGATCCTGGTTCTGTGTCCGCTCTCGGCCAGCTTCCGGGCGAGATTGAACTTGGTGATGTACCCGCCGAAGAAATGTTTGAGCTCAACGGTCGGCACCAGCAGGTTGACCCGGCGCGGTGCGGATTCGTTGAGCGAAAAATCCAGCGGGAGGATCAGGTTGCCCATGTTGCGGGCGACCGGATGGTCAATATCCGCGGTTTTCGCCACCTCGACTGCCGGCATGCTCGCGTCATACGGAAGCCCGGGGATCGGCTTGCGGCGACCGGTCGACGCAGCACCGATCAGACGTCGCCAGAGAATTCCCTGGGTAATGATCTTCTCCGCTCCGAGGGTTTCGTTGTGTCCGAACCGGGGTCGCTGACTGCGAGCCGCGAGCCAGAGGAAGCCAACGGGGGACCGCTCGGCTTTGATGAAGCGGCGGATCTGGCGGCCGTCGGAACGGCCTATCTGTTCGCCACAGCGCAACAGCAGGGTTTCCGCCAGTACGCAGATCCTCCGGTAGGCGAGGAAGTACGCCGCCCGCCAGCCTGAGGCGAGCCGCTGCCATTCACCGCGTTTGACCCGGGCCAGCATTGTCCGCAGGTCAACCCGGGCCTTGGCGTGCGTCGCCGCCTGATGGCCGAGGGTGGCACCGCCATGCTGGACATAGTCGTAAAGGGGTCGGTCAACCCAGGCCAGGCCACCGGTCACCATCGCAGTGAGAGCCAGCCACTGGTCGTGATACTGACTCCCGGGCACCAACGGGAAGGGCAGAGCCACCTCAAGCAGGCGCGTGTCGAACAGCGAGGCCGCTCCGGTGACGGTGTTCGCAATCAGCATCGAGATCAGGCTCTCGTGATTGTTGTCTCGCTCGGTCCAGTAACTCTCTGCGATCACCACACCATCCTTCGAAACGATCCGCTGGTCGCTGAAGACGAGTCGGCTGTCACCGATTTCATCGAGCAGCACCTCCAGCTTCTCCGGGTACCAGCGGTCATCCTGGTCGGCCATCGCCACATATGGGATTTCCCTTGGCACGGCTTCCAGGGCCCGTTCGAAATTCCGGTAATGACCAAGCCGCTCCTCCGAGCGGGAGAAGATGAACCGCGGGTCACCCTCGATCAGGCCGGTGATTGTTTCCACCCCTTCCGGGTCTGAGCAGTCGTCGCTGATCAGGCAAATCCAATCCTCGATCGTCTGGGCGCGGATCGAATCGATCTGGGCCGCCAGGAGTTCCGGGTCCGGATTCCAGGTAGCCATTGTGATCGCAACCCGGGGGGTGCCGGTCCACGTGGGAGTGACCCCGAAGACCGGGAGCGGTGCCCGGGCCGGCTCGATCGCGGCAAGACCGACCCGGGCTTCACCACCACCCTCCAACCGTGCGATGAGAACTATCTCCATCGGAGAGGCCCCCATGGTGACCGGCAGATCGATCCAGAATCCGCTCCGAAAGCTATGGCCTCCAGGGTCTTCGGCAGATTCGGTGCCGGCGAAGTGGAGAGCTTCGTAGAGATCCCTTCTTGGCATCGCATCGGTACGGACCGGCACCGGTCCCTCACCGGCATCGACCGAAAGTGACTGGATCCGGCGGCCGGGATGGAAACAGGCACCGATCAGAGGCAGCACCACCTTGCTGCCGGTGACGAGACCCCCCGGTAGAGGAAGGTCTAGCCGTACGTCGAGTTCACTGGACACAGGGAGCCAGTCTATTCAGGGTCGGAGGGACCACTGATCACGGTCACCTCAAGCGGAATGACACCCGGGAAAGTCCTGCTCCCGACAACCTCGAACCCGGAAGGCAGATTGGCAAGTGCCCGGTCGGCAAAGTCATACGGAACCCAGTTGGGACTGCTGTTGTCCCAGACTGTCTGGTCAAGCAGCCTGGGCTCGACCAGAACGAGGCGTGACCCCCGAGACCGCTCAAGGGCCTTTCTCCAAAGCGTCCATTCATCGGGCGAGTTGGCGAAATAGAAGGGTGGCTCCCCGGGAGGAAGGCCGAGCTGGAACTCCGGCCGGCGATCACCCATCTGGGCGCCAAGCGGAGTCAGGGGGTGGGAGAACCCTGGAGGGTCGTGGTTTCGACGATCGTGCCGTCAGGTCCAGCCTCGTTGATCGCCCATTCTGACGCGGCGCCATAGTCGGGCATCGCACGGTCCTCCCCGAGAGTCCATATCGCCATCAGCACGAAGCCGGCCGAGACAGCCAGCGCGGCGACGACGCGGATCCGCCTGCCTGATGCTCCGACCATCAATCCGATCGCCAGAGCAATGCCAGGCCATGCGGCAGTGAGGTTCCGCATGCCGAAGATGTTCGAGGAGACCAGGCTGTAGAGGATCTCCCCGACCGGAACCGCGAGCAGGAGCAGCAGGATCAGGGCGACGTCCTGGCGGTCGGGACGGCCACCATCGAAGGACCAGCTTCCGATTGCGCGCCGACGGATCAGGGCACCTGTCGCAGCCAGCAACAACCCGCCGACCGCGATCAGCGGGCCGGGACCTTCGGTCATTGCCGCTTTGACCGAAGGCTCGGCGTAGGGGGTGCTGAAGGTGAGCAGGATCGGGTCGGTGACGATCGCCTTCAGGTCGAAGGTGGTCAGCACCGCAACAAGTTCAGTGGTCGGTGAGTTGCTGTCCGCCACGTAGCCGGAAAGCCACGGCAGGTAGGCAAGCGCCGCCAGCACGGAAGCACCAAGCAGCCACTTACGTTCACGCGGCATCGCCCACAATGACCAGAGGAACAGGGCTGCAACCACGAAAATCGCCGTGTAGTGGCTGTAGAGGGCAGCACAGGAGAACACCGCCCAGCCGATCCACCAGACCCGGCCGCGCTGCGCCCTGACCTGGAGCATGCAGAGCGCCGCGAGGATCAAGGCCAGCAGCATCGTCGAGTACCCGCGCCCTTCGCCGGAGTTGTTGATCAGGAGCGGACTGAAGGTGACCACGGTCGTCGCAAGCAGAGCAGGGAAAGCTCCGGTCAGGCGGCGCCCCAGAAGAAAAACCGAAGGGATCGTCAAAACACCGGCGATCAGTGCGGGCAACCGGACCAGCTCCGGCGCCGAGCCCAGCTTCACCGCGAGCCAGGACAACACGAAGTAGAGCGGGGGCGTGATCTCGGCGTCACTGTGAACGGTCGAGAGAACCCCGGACAGTCCGTTGTTGGAGACGATCCATAGCGTTGATAGTTCATCCCCGAAAAGACCCTGCGAGTACCTGTGGAGCCGAAACCCGAGGCCGGCAAGGGTAAGGACCGCGACGGCGACCCAGATCATGCGGTCGCCGGTGATCTTCCGGACGCGCCCGGACGCGCTTTCCTTCGGTCCCTCCACCCGCTGGAATATACGCGCACCGACGGAACCCGGGCATAGGATGTGGTCGCTCTGAACCCCGGAACCAAAGCCGAAGTGGACCCTGGCAAACAGCGCCGCAAGGCTTCCGGTATCCCGGTGGTCACGGTTATCGATGGCTTCCGCACCTGCGGCGTACTGGGAGTCGTGATGCTCCACATCGTCATCATCTGCGGGTTCCTCCCCTACCAGAACGATGCTTTCAGGGGCCTGCTCGCCTGGGGAATCCTCGGGCAGGCGCTCGACATGCTTTTCATCATCAGCGGCTTCGTCCTTTTCCTGCCGACGGCTGCGCGTAGCGGCGCGTTCGGGAGCCGGGCGGCATATGCGATCCGCCGCTGGGCCCGGCTGTTTCCCGCCTACTGGACCGTAATCCTGCTGATGCTGATCCTGCTCGCGACGGTCCCGGTGACCCCGGAACTGCCGTTCCCTTCCGGCTTCGACATCTTCCTGCACCTGACCACCCTGGAAGTCCCGGCTGAAATGTTCCGCAATGTCTTCTTCCTCGGTTTCGGGATCAACCGGGCACTGTGGACGCTTTCTTCCGAGGTGATCTTCTACCTGCTGTTGCCGTTCATCGCGGCCTGGTACTTCCGTCACCCTTTCCTCGGTCTCGTCGCCGCCGGGGCGATCACCTCTGCCTGGAAGCTCGTTTTCGTCAACCTCGCTGGCGTCTCGGATGCCCTCGGACTGGGCTTTTCACAAACAACGATCGACCGGCTTTTCATTGCCTCGGAGATCCAGTTCCCGGGCTGGGCTTTTTCTTTCGCCGTCGGCATGACCGCCGCCTGGCTTTTCGTGGAGCTGCGGCGCCGGTACAAGCTCGAGGATCTGCTCCGCCCGGCCCGGATCACCCTGGTTGTGGCCGGGGTCATCCTTTTGGTGTTCATCTACCTGGCTGGAAGCATCTCCCGCAACGCCCCGTTTCTGCTGGCCCACGAGTACGCCCGGCACTCACCTTTCATGGCACTCGGATTTTCGCTGAGCCTCGGTGCCGTGATGCTGGCGATCATGTTCTGCGGTCGGAGAATCCAGCGACCATTCTCGAATCGTCCGATGACCTGGCTGGCGGACAACAGCTTCGGGATCTACATGATGCACCTTGTCTTCATCAGCTATGCCGCCTACCTGCTCGACCTCCCGCGCGACGGCTCGATCCGGGCAGTTGTGATCTGGTCGGCGCTGATCCTTCCCGCCTCGATTCTTTACGGGTTCCTCTCCGCCCGGCTGATCGAACGGCCGATCCGCAGAAAGGGCCAGATCTGGGCCCGTCGTGCCTCCGGCCACTGACAGGATCGCCCCAGGCCACTACCTATACTGCCCCGGCGAGGAGAACCCATGTGGAACGACCAGACAGTCTCAGTGGTCCTGATGACCTACAACGAACGTGACTCGATCCGTGGAGTGATCGAGGGCTTCGAGGCAACCGGTGTGGTTGACGAGGTGCTGGTCGTAAACAACAACGCCCGCGAGGGAACTTCGGAAGAAGTTGCGTTGACCGGGGCCAGGGAAGTCGTGGAAACCGCCCAGGTTTACGGCAACGCGATCCGCCGTGGATTGCGGGAAGCGGCAGGTGACCTGATCGTTCTGGCCGAACCTGACGGCACCTTCCTCCCGGCCGATGTAATCAAGCTGCTTGCCTACTCGAACGAGATCGACCTGGTGCTGGGCACCCGGACCACCAACGAACTGATCTGGGAGGGCGCCAACATGGGGCTCTTCTTGCGCTGGGGTAACTGGGCGGTGGCGAAAATGGTCGAGTTGATCTTCAACACAAGCCACCTCAGTGACATCGGATGCACTTACCGGTTGATCCGGCGCGACACCGCCCACATGCTGGCCGGGGAGATGACCATCGGTGGCAGCCACGCCGGTCCGGAAATGCTGATGCTGGCGATCAGCCGCGGGGTCCGGTTCGTGGAAATCCCGGTCAACTACCTGCCCCGGGTCGGCCAGTCTTCGGTCACCGGCAACCCCGTAACGGCCTTCTTTCTTGGCCTGAGGATGATCAGGCTGATCCTGGGTTTCCGGTTCGGCCGACGCTGAGATCAGGTCTTTGACGCTATAACGACATTGTGGGCGCAGAGCCGCTTGAGGCCGGGCGTCCGCTCGACCATGCCCTCCAGCCTTGCCGCTCCCTTGAGTAGTCGTGGAGGCGTGAAATCCGGCACGAAACCGGACTGGCAGCTCTCGACCACAACCGCGCCACCAGCCTCCAGACCGCCGGTGACTTCAGCTTCGGGAATCAGGCGCTCCGACCCGTCATCCTGGGGGACCCTGGCCATCAGGTACTTCCAGTACGGATTGCGCGGATTGTGGTCCCAGATCACAACCAGCCCTCCGGAGCGGGTGACCCGGACCATCTCCGCCAGGGTCTTCTTCACATCCCCTGCCTCGGCGACGTGGTGCATCACGGCAACGCAGTAGGTGAGATCAAACTCGTTATCTCCAAAGGGAAGCGCGGTCCCCGAACCCTGGATGAAGCGTGCCCCGGTGATGTTCTTCCGGGCTTCTTCCAGCATCCCCTCCGAGGGGTCCACACCGGTCAGGTCATAGCCCCTTGCGGCCAGTCTGCCCGCGAGGATTCCTGTGCCGCAGCCGACATCAAGAACCCTGCCCGAATCGATCAGGCTACTTAGCCGGTTGACCCTCTTGACGATGTAATGCTCCACCACATGGGGTGGCAGTGACTCGTCGTACTCCCCGGCTATCTCATCGAAGTGTTCAGCTGGCATCCGGCAAAAGGTAGCCGCTCCGGTCAGGGTCAAGCGGTGCGGAGCAGCTAGCTCTGCGGGCTTTCCGCCTGTCGCTCCCGGGCGTAGATCGTGTCGTAGAGGGTGAAGAGGCCGGGGAATGCTTCCTGCTTCACGATGCGCCAGCCCGGTGGCACCTCGAAGGGAAGTCCGCCGGGAATCACAAATGAATCATCGGTGGGAGGAATACCCGAATCCAGGGTGAGGACCCGGACCGGTCCGGGTCCGGCGAAAGCATCGGTCGCGGGTGTGACCAGATCCACCGGTTGCAGCACCTGTTCGATGAAGTCCCGACGATCCGGAAGAGTCCCGACCGTGACCACCTTGCTTTCGTCGTCGAGGTACGGCTTGATCGGAGCGATCGGCGAAGGGGTCACATGCGAGTAATCCAGGGTGATCGCAGCCGCATCGGGGTTCTTGTTGATCTCGTCTGCGGCCCGGGTGTAGGGGACCGAAGAGATTTCCTGATCGTTTATCCGGAAGGAGCCGACCAGCATCCCGGCCAGAACAAGCAGGGTCAGTGGGATCGACCAGCGCGGGCCCGATGAAGCGAGAATCGCGCCGAACAGCAACGGCAGGGCGATCCAGGTTCCGGCCAGGTTCCGGGTTCCAAGAATGTCGGTGCCGACCGCGAGCAGGAGCAGCTCGATGACCAGGGTTGAGAAGGTCATGATCAGGATCAGCCATATGTCCCCGGCCGGAGCGGGTTGCGGCGTTTTCCGCGGAATACGGAACCGACGCCAGAGAGCAACCGCACCGGCCCCGAGCAGACCGGCCGCGACCAGCCAGAATTCCACGCTCGAGTACACCGACTCGGTACCCGAATCGACGCGAAAGAAGAAAGCCCGCTCCACTGCCTGTCTCTTGACATCGAACCCGTCGCCCTGCAGCAGCTCGAGGATCGGCATCGTGATCGAGTTGGTATCCGCGAGAAATCCGGTGATCCAGGGCAGGTAGAGAATCGCGGCAGCCACATTCGCGAGCAGCGCTGGCAAGCGAGCCGACGGGTATCGCCAGAGTAGCCAGACCAATTGGCCGATCAGAACCGTCGCCATCGTGTAGTGGCTGTACATGGCCAGGCAGCTCGCAAGACCGTAGATGACCCACCAGCGCCTCTGGCCCTTCTCAATCGCGACCAGCATCGCGAAAGTCGAGATCAGCACCATCAGCATGCCCAGCGTGTAGCCGCGGGCATTGGCCGAGTAGTAGACGAGTAGCGGCGATGCCGCGGCGATCAGGGCAGCGATCGTCGCTCCCCTCTTTCCAACGGTTCTGACCCCGATCAGATAGGTCAGCGGGATCGCCAGGACCCCCGCGATCAACGCAGGCAGGCGGATGATCTCCGGAGCGGAACTGAACTTCCCGGCCAGCCACGCGAGCATGAAGTAGAACGGCGGCGTGATTTCCGCGTCGGAGTGGACGATCTCCCAGACATCCACCAGGCGATGGCCCCTGATGATCCAGAGGGTTGACATCTCATCACCCCAGACCGGCACCTGAGCGCCCTTGATCCGCAACCAGGTCCCGACGACTCCGGCCACGACCAGCAGGCCGGCCACCCAGGCCCCGGCTGAAACTCTTCCAGATTTCCGCGGCTCGACGTCCGGGTCGCTGTCACTCACGCCGGATACCCTGCCAGACAGACCGGGCAGATGGGCCGGACCGCGACTTGCTTCAGTTCCGTGGTTCGAGTTCAACCACGACGAAACCGTCCCGCCTGGCGACCGTGGTCAGCCGGAACCGGGCGGCAATCCGTGCAAGGGCCCGGACCTGTATCGGTTCGAGGGCCGCCCGCTCGTACAGGAGGTCGGGGTCGGTTTGGGGATCGCGGCTCAACTGCCTGAAGGATTCCAGCGCTCCCTCGTCAAGCAGCATCCGGTCACCCGGGGCAAGCTCCCCGACCGCCCTGTCGATTGCCGCGATATGCGGTCCGGGAACCCAGCTTGCTTCTTTGGCGTCGGTGATCCCGAGTGCGTTGGCCCGGTCGGCTCTCATCAGAATGGCAACGTCCAGGTCGGGTCTGGTGATTATCGGCGTCCGGTCTTCTCCAGGCATGTACTCCTCCAGCAGGGCCGCCCCCTGGTCGGCTCCTTCCACCATTTCCGGCATGTTCCAAAGCCGCTCCAACGCGAACCTGGCGGAGGACCCGCCGGGCACCGCGTAAGCGAGCAGGGTGTTCCCGGCCCGGTCAGAGGCCAGCGGCATCGAGATCGAAACCGAAAGAGCCGAAAGAGCCAGGGCCGACGCGAGAGCCACCCCCTTCACCCACCTTCCGAGGTTCCCGGATCTCAGGATCAGGTTGAGCCAGACCGCTCCGGTCAGGACCAGCGGGAGGCAGAGGTAGGGCAGCACATGCGGCAGGGACCGGTTGTCGAAGTAGCTGAAAAGAAAAATCCCGAAGCCGGTCAATCCGGCCAGTGAAACCAGCGCCGGCAGATTTTGCCTGGACCAGCCGGGATTGCGAATCACGATCGAGATCAGGGCGATCGCGGCAACTCCCCAGGCGATGCCGACCGCGATCCCGGGTGACCAGGCCGGGACGTCATAGGTGATATCCCCGACGTCACCGGTCAGGAAATCACGCAGGTAGGTCAGGTAAAGACCCCAGTCCGGTAGCTGACCGGAGACCGCCAGGGTTGCGATGGCAAAAACGGCCTGGAAAATCGCCCAGGAAAGCACCATGGCCCCGGCACCGCGGAGCAGGGTGGCGATCTGGCGGCCGGGTTCCGCAACCGCGGCCCTCAGGGCAATCATGGAAACGGCTGCACCACTCACATACATGAACGCTTCCAGCGCCCAGACCGAGGAAAGCCCGACCACCGCCCAGCCGGCCAGTTCCCAGAATCTCCTGCCCTGCTTCAATCGCGTTGCCGCGACCCAGAACAGAATCAGCGGAACGGGCAGCCCGAATCGAAGACCGCCGTGCTGGAGCAGTCCACCGATCGGGTATTCGAGCCCGTAGACGAGGGTAATCACAGCAACCGCAAGGGCCGAGGTGGCGAGCAGCCTTCCAACCCCGGCAAGGCGCAGAATCGCGTAGCCGCCCGCGAACATCAGGGCGGAAAGGATGGCGTCAAAGAAGGCCAGTGTCCCATTGTTCATCGGGACCAGTTCGAACCAGGCCGCCAGCAAATAGATCGAACCGATGCCGTACTGGGAGACAGTGTCAACCAGCAGCACCGAACCGTGGCCGACCTGGCTCAGAGCACCCAGGAACAGTGCTTCGTGGCCCTGCATCACGTAGGTGGCGAAGGTGTCCGCGGGGAGATTCGACTCGAGCGGGCCACGCATCACCACCAGATCAGGAACAGCGAGCAGGATCAACAGCAGCACGAGCCCGTCGAACGTCAGGCCGAGCCTTGCCGAAGGCTTCCATGACCAACCTGACGCCCAGACCAGTAGCACGGCACAAGCCAACAGGAGCCCACCGGCCAGCCATGGAAGATCAATGTGCGCGATCTCCCCCAGGCAGAGCAGCGCCCCGGCGGCCGTGATCCACGCCACCCCGGTCAACCCGCGACTGCTTCGCCCGAGAACTTCGGGGAGGTTGCGTTTGCGGTCGGCCAGCCGTAGCCAGACCGGAACAAAAACCAGGAACCAGGCAACGGTCAGAGCGAACAGGAGCCAGAGCCCGCCTCCCCAGGCGAAGGCCCCTGACAATCGGAGCAGCAAAATAGTGAGCGCCTGTCCGGTCACCGTGAGGGCAGCCAGCCCGTTCAACGCGGCCGGTTCCCGGCCCTCGGCGACCCGGTCGACAAATCCGGGGACGAAGATCGCGGACAGCGGAACAATGACCAGAAACCCGAGAAAGAACAGCGCCGACTCAGCCGACTGCTGCTGAGGCTCCGCCAGCGGATTATCAGCGATCACCGGAGTTGAAAGCGCGAAAAGCGGGGCGAGAAAAAGCAGAAACACCCCGATCGCGGCCGAAGCCGAAAGGGTGATGGTGACTCCCGCACGCCTCACATTTCCAGTGGCCTCCGGCACCCCGCGATCCTATATCCGGGCCCGAAGGCTCACAGCCTCCCCGGAAACATGATGCAAGAATGCCTCCGATGACAGGCCGCATCACGGGAGAACGGGTCAGCGACCCGACCGGGGGGTTCAACCCGACCTGGCAGCGGCATGTGGCGGCCTACGACCTGGTGGCCACCGAATTCGGGCCGGGCCGGTTGCTCGACCTGGGTTGCGGTGTCGGTCACAGCTTTGACCGTCTCGCTCCGCGTGAAACCGTCGGCCTTGATCTGAGCCCCGAAGCGCTCGCCGGGCAGGACAGAGAAACAGTGGTCTCCGACATGCGTGAGATTCCCTTCCCTGATGGCAGTTTCGATTCAGTGCTTTCGGTTCATTCGGTCGAGCATGTGACAGATCCGGAACGGGTCGTTGCGGAAGCGGCAAGAGTCCTCCGGCCCGCCGGAACGGCTGTCTTCGTGACTCCGAACCGGCTCACCTTCGGTCGACCGGATGAGATCATCGATCCTTTCCATTTCATCGAGTTCTCCGCGCCGGAACTGGAGACCCTTTGCCGGACCGGCTTTTCCGAAGTGGAGATCACCGGCCTGTTCGGTTCGTCCTCATATATGGAGCTGCATGACGAGGAGCGGGCGAAACTCGACCGGATGCTGGCGCTCGATCCGCTTCGCCTGCGTCGCCTGATTCCGGTCCGGGCCAGGCAGGGTTTGTATGACATGGCGCTACGCCGGTTCAGACGAGAAGCAGATCCCCGTGCCGGAACGATCGGAGTCGAGGACTTTCACCGCGGACAGGAGGATCTGGACCGGTGCCTGGACGTGATCGCGGTCTGTCGGGTCCCCGGATGAGTGATGCCGGACCGGGCTGGTCGGGAGCTCCGGCGACGGAATGCCTCTGGTGCGGAGCCGGTTTGGACCGATCCGCCCTCCACCTGGCCGGGCGCGTGGTCTGCGGAAACTGCGGCTGCGGCACAACCGATCCGCTCCCTGACGAGGCATCGCTTGACGCCGCGTATCGGACCTATCGTCCCGACGGGCCACGATTCGCCTTCGGCGGTGAAGCCCTGCTGCGTCGATCCCGCGCCACTCTCGCCAACCGAATTGACCGGGCGGCTCCCTCGGGACGGGTCCTTGACGTGGGCGCCGGCGATGGCAATCTGATCGATGCCCTCTCCGCTCTTGGGAGACCATCAATCGGACTGGAGCGAAAGCCCGCCCGTGATGACATTCTCGACCTGCCGGTCAGCGAGGTCGAAGGCGAATTTGCCGCCATTGTCTTCTGGCATTCCCTCGAACACCTGCCCGATCCGTCCGGTGCCATCGAAGCAGCCCACAACCTGCTGGTGCCCGGTGGGTTGATCTTTATCGCAGTACCTGACCTCGCCGGTCGGCAAGCCAGGATCTTCGGGGACCGCTGGCTGCACCTGGACCTTCCCCGGCACCTGGTGCATCTGCGGTCGGATTCGCTGGTCGAAGGTTTGAGACGGCGCGGACTTGTGACCGAAGTGACCTCCGGGACCCGGGCAGGACAGAACCTGATCGGCTGGCTTGACGGCCTGGTGCGGAGCCTGCCCGGTGACCTCAACCTTTATCAGGCACTCCGTCGCAAGGGATCCCGCCAGATCCCGATGACCGAAACCCGGCGACTCCTTTCAATCGCCGCGGGGGTGGTTCTCGCGCCTGTTGCCATAGCCTTGTCCGCAATCGAGATAGCTACCGGCCGAACCGGGTCGATCTACGTGGAAGCGCGCCGTGCCTGAACTGGAAGAAGGGAAACTGAAAGTTGTTGTGGTGATGCCAGCCCGACAGGCGGCATCGACCCTTGAGAGCACGATCGCCGGGATTCCCCGAGATGTGGTCGATGAGGTGATCCTGGTTGATGATTCATCCACCGATGCCACGGTCAACCTTGCCCGTTCGCTCGATGTCGATGTTGTCTGGCATCCCCATCAGGTCGGCTACGGAGGTAACCAGAAGACCTGTTATCTCGAAGCCCTTCAGCGTGGCGCCGATGTTGTGGTGATGCTGCACCCGGACGGCCAGTACGAACCGGGCCTGATCCCGAGCATGATCGGGCCGATCATCGATGGCGAGGCCGATCTCGTGCTCGGATCAAGACTCCTCGTCCCGGGTTGGGCGCTTGATGCCGGCATGCCGCGCTGGAAGTTCATCGCCAATCGCTTCCTGACCACGATTCAGAACAAGATCATGGGCACTGATCTTTCCGAGGCCCACACCGGCTACCGGGCCTACTCCCGGGAGCTGCTCCTCACCGTTCCTTTCCTCCGCAACTCCCTTGATTTCGTCTTCGACGCCGAACTGCTCTACCAGGCTTCCCATATGGGGTTCCGGATCACCGAGGTGCCGGCCCGTTGCCGCTACTTCGACGAGATGTCCTCGGTCGGGTTCAAGGTCGGGGTTATCTACGGAACCAAGACACTCTGGTCGGGCCTGCGGCTGATCCTGCACCGCAACCGGATGCTCCCGGCGCGCAAGTTCAGACGCTAGAGCGGTTCAGCCGCGAGTTCCGGCGGACTTCCTCCATTTGTTCAGCGCCCGGAAATCGTCGACCGGACTCCCCGGGGACGCCGATCCCGGACCGGGACGGATGTCGACAACTTCGACCGGTTTCTCGACCGCGCGGCCACCTTCCGCCGAAACCCTCCATACCCCTGCCCCTTCCCTTGCACTGAACGCTTCGACCATCTCGCCGTCCTCAAAGAGCAGGCCGGTCTGGTCATCGGCACCGTAACCCGGGGCGATGTTCCTGCCGACTTCGGAGAGGTACTTCTCACGCCTTCCCGGGTCACGGTGATAGTGGACGCAGAGACTTCCTTCCAGCATGCCCAGACCGAGGGCCGGCTCAGGCCGACCGGAGGAACTGGTGATCCCCGCCTCGAACCAGCACATCGCTCCGGCGCTCTGGCCGACCACCATCACCCCCTGTTCAAGGCAGTCGGTGATCAAGCCGGCGATGCCGTGCGGCTTCCACACCGCAACCAGATTGACCAGGCTCCCCCCACCAACGTAAATCACGTCCTGGCGCATCAGGTGCGCGGAGACATCAATCGGATTGGCACCGAGCCGGAAGAGGGAAACATCACTGACCTCACATCCCCGGCTGCCGAATGAACGCCGGAAGCGGGAGATCTGGTCCTCCGGGTCACCGCTTGCGGTCGGCAACAGACAGACTTCCGGCTTCCTCCCGCCCGTCAGTTCGATGATGTGATCACAGATAGCCTCGTTGCCATCGAGACGATCGAACTCGTGGCCACCCATTACGAGGATCCTGCCTTTCATGAAGTCACCTCAAGCCTGGATCGGGGTTGACGACCAGGGAATCGGCGAGTCTTCAACCAGCGGAACATGGTCGGGCGAGCCGAGGTATCTGGTCGCAAGCTGGGTGGTCTTCGGACGGTCGCCTTTCAATTCGATCCGGTACGCGCGCGCCTCCGGGCGCGAAGCAACCACCTGGGCGAGTTCAGTGTCGATGAAGTGGAATGCGGCGCCATCGGTGGCCGTGTAGCCCGGACGAAGACCCTCGCCCAGCTTCTGTTCGAAGGCCCGATGGGCCGGTGAGCCGAGTTCGAAATGGACCTGGTTCGACCAGGGCAGAAAGCCAAGCCCGATCGTCACGCTGGTCTCTTTCTGGTAGGTGGTCACGCATTCCTCGAACCAGCAGAGTGATCCCGCAGAGAGTCCGCAAAGAACGATTCCGCGTTCCCATGCTTCGCGAAGGATCAGATCGAGGCCATGTGCCCGCCAAACCCCGAGCATGCTGATCACGCTGCCACCACCGACATAGATCAGATCCTGGGACAGGAGGTGATCCCTGATCGAAGCGGCTCCGCGTTCACGCCGGAACAGGGAAATGTGCGAAGCCTCCCCCCGCTCGCGGAAGGCGTTGTAGAAGCGGACCAGATAGTGGTCGGCGTCACCCGACGCGGTTGGCAGAAAACAGACCCGTGGCTTCTTCAGGCCGGTCGTTGCGACCACGAAATCGTCGAGCAGGGGATTGCCGGATTCCATCGAGAACCCGCCCCCGCCGAAAGCCACGATCTGTCTCTTTGTTTCCATGCGGGGATGATTCCGTGCCGGGAACGGGTTCACTTTGGCCCGTCGGCCAGCATGCAGTTGCCTCCGTTTATCCCTGCGAGAGGACTTGTCGGGGCCGCCGTTGGAACCTATGCTGATGTTTGAAAGTCGCGGCAACTGTCCATCTACGGACTCAGGCACATGGATTTCGTGTGCTGTCAGGGGACAATCCGACAAGGAGAGACTTTCCGATGCGAACCGACCCGCTGAATACCGGCGACCTCACAGCAAGGGCCGCCTCCTGTCTCCTTGTGTTGGCGGCTGCGCTGGGTGTGATCCTGATTCTGGCCGCACCATCCAAAGCCGCCCCGGTCTCCCTGACCTTCGACCACGGACGCATAACTATCGGCGAGCTCTTCAAGGATCAGGTGGTCCTGCCGGCCCCGGGGACTTTCCCTTCGGATCAGTTGCCGGCCCCCCAACGCACCGATATCCAGCTGAACGGTGACCTGGACGGAGACAGGATCACGATCCCTGCCGCGACCAATGCCGGCACCCAGTTCCCTTACATGTTCCTGCTGCACCCGATCGAGAAGGACCTCAGAATCCCGATAACGATGCGCCTCAATGAACCTGGCCTGACCGGCACCTTCAACGGGCAGACCGGGGCGATGACCCTCGAAGGCCAGCTCGATCTGGTGGTGGTTACGGGGACCGGGACAAGTTTCCCGTTCCCCGATTCCCTGAGCGATGTCGGGGTACCGCCACTCGGTCTTTTCGCGAGGTGCCGCATCGACAACCTTCCAGTCAGTTTCTCCACGGGCAACACGTCGCCGATCACCGGACAGGCCTTCACCGGCGGATTCGGCAAGAACGGTGCCCTGACTACGAGTTTCGACAAGCTGCCTGCTTCGGTTTCCGAGAACGGTGGGGCCTGTGATGACCTCAATCGACTGCTGAACGTAGCGGGTGGCATCTGGCTCTCGAACGGTGTTGTCGAGCCTGTCCCCCAACCCGACCCTCCAGCCCCGACCTGTGAGACCAACTACCGGCTCTGTCCCCCGTCCCCGTACACCGAGATCGATGGTGTCAGACTCAAACCGGGCAGGAAAACGGTCAAACCCGGCAAGAGGACCGTCCTGACTGTGAGAGTCCATAACTCGGGGACCAGAACCGCGGTCCGCCAGGTCGTGAAAATCAAGTCTTCCAACCGGCGAGTCAAGGTCCCGTCCAGAATCGTCGTGACCGTCCCCGCCAACGGCAACGCAACCCGGAAGTTCAAGGTCCGGGTGAAGCGTAGAGCGAAGGGCAAAGCGGTGATCAGCGCCGGCACCAACGGCTGGTGGGGCAACACATACCTGAAGATCAAACGCAGTAATCCCAAGCGCCGCTGAGCGGGTACCGGGCCAGCCAAATAAACTGGCCGGTTCATGCGCGAGAAGAACCCCGAAACCCACGAAGAAAAGCTTGAGTACCTGCGCGACCTGCGCGACGCGGCGATCAACTCCGCCTCCGCCGAGGCTGTGGAGAAGCACCACGCGAAAGGCAAGCTGACTGCCCGCGAACGGATCGAGAAACTGCTTGACCCCGGTTCCTTCGAGGAACTCGACACTTTCGTCCGGCATCGGACCCACGATTTCGAGATGAGCAAACGTCGGCCCTGGGGTGACGCGGTCGTCACCGGCCACGGCACGATTGAGGGACGCAAGGTTTTCGTTTTCTCGCAGGACTTCACCGTTTTCGGCGGTTCACTGGGCGAGGTAATGGCCGAAAAGATGTGCAAGGTCATGGACCTCGCCGCCAAGGTCGGAGCGCCGGTGATCGGTCTCAACGACTCCGGCGGTGCGCGAATCCAGGAAGGCGTTGTCTCGCTCGGCGCTTACGGTGACGTTTTCGCAAGGAATGTCGCCTCTTCCGGAGTGATTCCACAGATCAGCGTGATCATGGGTCCCTGTGCCGGTGGCGCTGTCTACTCGCCGGCGATGACCGACTTCATCTTCATGGTGAAGGAGACCTCGCACATGTTCATCACCGGTCCCGAGGTAATCAAGACGGTGACCGGGGAAGAAGTCGAGTTCGAGGAGCTCGGCGGTGCGATGACCCATAACTCCAAGTCCGGTGTCGCCCACTTCGCAGCTGAGGATGAGGAAACCTGCCTCGAGGATGTCCGTTATCTGATGAGCTTCCTGCCGCTCAACAATATGGAGCAGCCGCCCCATTCACCGAGCGGGGATGATCCCGAGCGCGAAGACGAAGAACTGGACACCTTCGTGCCCGATGATCCGAACAAGCCTTACGACATGCGCACCGTGGTTGCGAAGGTCGTCGATGACGAAGAGTTCTTCGAGGTCCACGAGCATTTCGCCAAGAACATCATCTGCGGTTTTTCCCGGCTCGACGGCCATCCGGTCGGCATCGTTGGCAACCAGCCCGCCTTCAAGGCCGGGGTGCTTGACATCGAGTCATCCGAGAAGGCAGCCCGGTTCGTTCGCACCTGCGATGCCTTCAACATCCCGATCATTACCTTCACTGACGTGCCGGGATTCATGCCCGGCACCGACCAGGAGTGGAACGGGATCATCCGCCACGGCGCGAAGCTGCTTTACGCCTACACCGAGGCAACCGTGCCGAAACTGACCGTCGTCACCCGCAAGGCTTACGGCGGGGCATATGACGTCATGGCTTCCAAGCACATGCTGGCGGACTTCAACTTCGCCTGGCCGACCGCGGAGATTGCCGTTATGGGTGCCGAGGGTGCGGTCAACATCATCTACCGCAACGACATCGCCAAGTCCCCGACTCCGGATGAGCGCCGTCAGACCCTGATTGCCGATTACAAGGCCCACTTCGCCAATCCGTATGCAGCAGCTGAACGCGGTTACATCGATGATGTGATCGAACCGCGTCAGACCCGGCCGAAGCTGATTCGGGCGCTGCGTACCCTGCAGACCAAGCGGGTAGCCCAGCCCCGCCGCAAACACGGCAATATCCCCCTCTGATCCAGCGCTGCCCGCATCGGCTCGCCTAGGCTTTATCCACTTTGGATCTCGACCGCCTCTACCAATACCGATTTCGTGACGTCGCCCAGCAGAAGCGGGCGGATGTCTGGGTCCCTATCGTCGCCCACATCCAGCGGCAGATGGGCAACCCCCAGCGGGTGCTTGATCCGGCCGCCGGACTGGGCGAGTTCATCGGGCTGATCGAAGCGAAGGAACGCTGGGCGGTCGACATGGTTGCCCACGAGGAGGCGGGTGCCTTCGAGGGCGTGAATCTGATCGTCTCGGAGATCATGAAGGCGGATCTGCCGACCGGGCATTTTGACGGGATCTTCGTCTCGAACTTCCTCGAGCACCTCGACAGCCAGGAGGCTGTCTTCGAGTTTCTCTCGAAGATGAGGGAGGTTGCGGCGCCTGACGGCCGGATCGCGATCATGGGTCCGAACATCGCCTACGCCGGCAAGGAGTACTGGGACTTCGCCGACCACATCGTGCCGCTGACCCATCGCGCGGTAGCGGAGCATCTGTACATGGCCGGCTTCGAACCGGAGCTGATTATCCCGAGGTTCCTGCCTTACTCGTTCACCAGCCGCTTGCCCGCTTCGCCGACCCTGACTTCAGCCTACCTCAGGTTCAAGCCGGCCTGGCGCCTCCTCGGCAAGCAGTTCCTGATCATCGGCCGGAAGTAATCAGCCAGTTCCCGGCCCGGTGGCGGGGCAGACTCGCACCGGTTCCGTCCCCCGGGCGTTGATCCGCCAGGGGATCCGGATGCCGTCATTGATCGGTGAAGCCTTTACCCAGTAGTCGCCAAAGTAGGCGATGCCTGCCGGTTCATCCTCAGTGAAGCGGCCGGTTTTCAGGACTCCGCTTCCGTTCGAACGGAAGTAGAGCACCCGGTCAAGGGGCACTGCGGCTGTCTCGCCGTCCCCTGCGGGTTCCAGTCCCCGGCAGGGACCGGGGGGTCTCGCCGCAACCTTCTCGACCGGGTAGGGACGGACCATCCTCACCGCGCGGTCAACCAGCAAACGGGCTGAATCAGACTGGTCCACGATCCGGGACGGGTCCCAGCCGCCCGGTCCGAAACGGTCCCTGAGCGAAAAGTAGGTGGCGGCGGAAATGCGGAAATCGCCGAACGGGATGATCGTGACTTCGGCCGAAGGGTCCACCATCTCCGGCCCGAGCAGGTCAAGTGCGGTCATGCTGGCCAGGGCCTGGTCCGAAGCCGGTCTCACCTGCTTCGAGTAGGTGTTGGAAAGCTCCGCCATGCCGACCCAGATCGCAACCACGGCCACCGCAGAGAAGGCGATCTTGTATCCGGCCTTCGGTTTCACGCCGGCCCAGGCTCCACCCAGAATCATCAGGGTAAAAACCACACTCGGCAACTGGTAGCGGTTCTGGTCGTAGCTTCTGAGACCGAACAGATCCGGGTCCTGGCTGAGCCCGGCCATGGCCCAGAACGAGATACCGGCGGCGAGACCAACCAGCAACCCCAGCGGAACACCCCGCTGCTGCCAGACCCGCCATCCGATCAGGGCGATCGCGGCTATGGCCAGGAGCGTCGGCACTAGTTCCCCGAGCCACCCCTCGAGCCTGAAGGTCCCGGTCAGAACCGCGAGGCTGTAACCGAACGAGTCGAAAATGAACCCGGGCGTGGCAAGCACGGTGTCGAATGCCGGACTGACAGCATCCTCGCGGCCCCAGCCCAGGTACCAGACCAGGAAGAGAAACCCGGGGATCAGGACCACATAACTGCGTCGAATCGTGTCACGGGCCAGCAGAAGAAATACCGCTGCGGCCACAAGGAAAGGAACCCCAAGGGTCACGGTCAGCACCGACACCACAAGCAGGACGCAGGCGGCGATATCCCACCTTCTCCCTCCCCGGCCAAGAGCCAGCAACGCCGCGATCCCGGCGGTGATCGAAATCGAGAAGCAGAACTGGAAGATCAACAGGAGGTTGTCGACAGAGGCACCGAGAAAGAGCACGACCAATGCAGCGAGCAGGGCCAGGCCGCTGCCGACCAGGTTCCGCATGTATCCGAACAGGACCACCGGAATGATCATGTAGGCGACCATCGCGAAGACATGGAATCCGAAAGGGTGGGTAAGCCCGAAGATCTCGAAAAGACCCCTGAAGATCAGCATGAACAGCAGCACGATGTTGTTGTTGTGCGGCTCGAGGAAGGCGTCGGCGCCACCGTCCAGCCGCAAGGTGATGAACCACCATTCATCGCCCATAAAACCGAGATGGGAGCGATAGGAGCCGATAACCACCACCCACACAACCAGCGCCACACCGAGAATCACCGGGGCCGCCCACGGCTTCCCGGCCAGTCTCCGCAAGGCTGTCGATTTACGCATCAGACCAAGATATTCCAGTTGACCAGCGGTCAGTCCGGCGAGCAGACCGTGACCGGCAGCGCAAGATCAGCACCTGGGCGCCAGGGCACACCGATGCCGTCTCCGGTTGGCGGCCCGGTCAGCTTCCCCGGCAGACCCAAACCGGCGCCGAAGACTCGGCGGTGATCCGCCAGGGAACTTCAATCCCGTCATCGGGTGGCGCAATCCGGATCCATTCCGGGGCAAGTTTGATCATTCCCAGTTCTTCGCTGTCACTGAACCTTCCTGCCTTGATCACACCCCGGCCGGTCGACCTGATGTAAAGGGCCCGGTCAAGCGGCACCGACCGGGGTTCTTCTCCCGCGGCGGTCCGCAAGACGGTGCAATTTCCGGACGGTCCGGCCCGAGCCTTGCCGATCACCAGGGGTCGAGTGGTCGCGAGGGTGTAATCGATCTGGCTTCGGATGACCTCGGGCTGATCCTCTGCGTCAGACAATGACCGGGGATCCTGTCCGTATCGATCACGGGCCTGAAAATAGGCGTAGGCATCCATAAAGTCCAGACCGAGGTGATCAACCCGAACCCGGGCACCAGGGACCACGTTCTCCGGACCCAGCAGGTCGAGTGCGATGACGCTGGCCTGCGACGATTGGTACTTGGGCTTGAGAGCGTCCCGATACCCCTCGGCGAGGACCAGGCTGTTTGCCCAGATCGCTGCCGTTGCGACGATCGCGAGGGCAACCTGAGCCTTGACCGTGGCCTTGACCGTGGCGAAGCCACCGCTGATGATGAGCAACGTGAAGACTGCCGCGGGAAGCTGATAGCGAGACTGGTCCGGAGTTCTCAGCGGGCCGACCTGGTTGAGGCCGGCAAGGCCCCAGAACGCGATTCCTCCGGCGAGTCCGATCAACAAGGCCTTGGGTACTTCCTTCCGGTGCCAGGCCCGGATCCCGATCACCGTGAGAACCGCCACCGCGAGCAGCCGGGAGACCCAGGTTCCGTCACCGCCGATTCTGAGTAGCCCGGTCAGCACTGTGAGGCTGTAACCGAAGGCATCGAGGATGTAGAGGGGGGCGCCGAGCAGGTTCTCGACCGACATGAAGCTTCTGCTGTCGACTCCCCAGGTGAAGTACCAGGCAGCAAACAGGGCCAGCGGGACCAGAGCGATGTAGCTGCGTCGCAGGGACCGGTCCGATATCAGCACAGCGACTGCTGCTGCGGCGATGAAGGCCGTTCCGAGAGTGACGGTGAGAACCGAGGCCGACAACGCGGCGCAGGCCAGCAGGTCACCGGTCCGGTCCTCTCGCCTGAGCAGGATCAACCCGGCCACCCCGAAGAAGATCGATATCGAGAAGGCCATCGGGAACGACCAGAGGAGAACGTCGTAGCTTGCTCCCAGGAAGAGCATCACGATCGCTCCGATCAAAGCCAGACCATCGCCCACCAGTCGCTTCATATAGATGAAGAGGGCAACCACGACCGAGGCGTAGGCGATCAGCGAAACCACGTACATCGGGCCGTAGGAGAACCCGAATAGCTTGACCAGAATCTTGTAGAGCAGCGAGTAGAGCACCAGGATGTGCTCCGCATAGGGCGCCAGGAAATCATCAACCCCGCCGTTTAGCCGGGTGGTAATGAAGGACCAGTCATCACCCATAAAGCCAAGGCGGAACCCGAGCGACCCCATCACCACGGCCCAGATCACCAGCGCGAGAGCAAGGAGCAGCCACGCGAGATTCCTCGACCGGAAAATCTCCCTTGGTCTGGGTGTCGAGGACACCGGGGGAGGATACCCCGCGGCGCATCGGCACCGGTATATCCAGGCAAGCCAGGAATGAACTTCCTGACCCCAAACCCTCGCACCGCGGCAGCACAGCCGCTGCCTCTGACCCGGCTGAAAGCGGACTCCGGCCGGAGTGACTTGCCGGAGGCTTCAGACGTAGAATGCCCTCCATGCCTTCACTGGAGATCGGCCAAAGTGCCAGCGCCAAAGAGGCGGCCGCAATCGCTGCTGCAATTCAGCAGTTCAGTCTGGAGACTTCCATCGCCCCTCAGGCCGCGCCAGAATCCATGAATCCCTGGTTGAAGAATGCGCTGGAGGAAGGCGTTTCCGCGAAGGAAGCCTTCGGCCCCGGCGCACCGTTCGGCACTCTCTAGCCTCCGCCCGCTACGCAGACCCTGACCGGTTCGGTGCTCTGTCCGTTGATCCGCCACGGGGGCATGATGCCGTCACCGGGCGGAACCACCCTCACCCAATATCCACCGAAATACGCGATGCCTGCCGGTTCGTCCCCGGTGAACCTGCCCGTCTTCAAGACCCCCTTGCCGCCCGAACGGAAATAAAGTTCGCGGATCAGCGGCACCGCCGCTGTCTCACCACCCGCACCCGGCTCCAGCACCCGGCAAGGACCCGGCGGCCTCGCCTCCTGCTTCTCGACCACATAGGGCCGGACCAGCCTCAAGGCCGCATCAACCGAGACCCGCGCATCACCGGACTGGTCTTCGATCTCCGACGGATCCCAGCCGCCGCTACCAAGTCTGTCCTTCAGAGCAAAGTACGTGCCGGCATCGACGGTCAAAGGACCAAGACCAAAGAGGGTGACCCGGGAGGAAGGGTCGACCTGCCCCGGTCCCAGCAGATCCAGCGCGGTCAGGCTGGCCCTCGCCTGATTTGAATTTGGAACCGCATATGACCGGTTGACGTCGGCCAGCGTCACCATATTGACCCAGATTGCCGCTACCGCCACCGCAGCGAGAGCGAACTTCCAACCGGCCTTTGGCCTGGCCCCGGCGAAGCCCCCGGCCAGGATCATCAAGGCAAAGACGGCATTTGGCAACTGGTACCGGTTCATGTCGAAGTTCCTCAAACCCAGAAGTTCCGGCAATTGACTCAAGCCGGAAAGCCCCCAGAACGCGATGCCGGCGGCGAGAGCCACCAGCAGCTCCGGTGGAATGTGTCGCCTTCGCCAGCACCGCAGGATGATCGATCCGAGGGCGACAACCGCGAAGACTGTCGGCAGCCGGTCGCCGAACCAGCCCTCCAGCTTGAAGGTTCCGGTCAGCACCGTGAGGCTGTAGCCGAAGGCATCAAAAATGAAGCCGGGGGTGTCGATCAGAATGTCGAGGCTGGTGGTGGTCGCATCCTCCCGACCCCAGCCGAGGTACCAGGCGATAAAAAGCACCAGCGGAACCAACACGACATGGCTCCGGCGAATCGCCTTTCGCGACAACAGCAGTTTCATCCCGGCAGCAGCCAGAAACGCCAGGCCCAGTGTCACCGTGAAGACCGAAACCAGCAGGAGCCCGCAGGCGACCAGATCCCATTTCCACCGGTCACGTTCGAGCGCCAGCAGAGCTGCAATGCCGGTGGCGATCGAAATCGAGAAACAGGCCTGGAAAATCGTAAGCAGGCTGTCTGCCCCGGCCCCGAGAAAGAGAATGACCACTGCCGACAGGAGCGACAAGGCATCTCCGACCAGGCGACGCAGGTAAACGAAAAGGGCCACGGCAACTGCGATGTACGCGACCATCGCGAAGACGTGTAAACCGAACGGGTGGGTAAGGCCGAAGACTTCGAGCAGAGCCCTGAACATCGCCACAAACAGAACCACGATGTTGCTGTTGTGCGGGGCCATGTAGGCATCGATGCCTCCGTTCATCCTCATCGTGATGAACGTCCAGTCGTCGCCAATAAAACCGAGCTGGGAGCGATAGAAGCCGAAAACCACCGCCCACACCACGATCGCCACCACGAGCAGCGCCGGCGCGAGCCAGGGTTTTCCTGCCAGCCTCCCTATGCCGGTTCCTTCGCGCATCGCGACAGGATATGCACGCCCGCCGTTGTTCGGCCGGCCGGGCAGATCCGAACCGTGCCGTGGGTCAGGGCGGTGATTCGCCACTGGCGCCCGATCCCGTCGGTCAGGGCGGTGATTCGCCACTGGCGCCCGATCCCGTCCTCGGGAGGGACGACCCGGATCACTCAGGTACACGGAAAGCGTGCTTTTGTGAGACGCCGTGGCAACCACTCCCTCGCACTCCCCGCACCAGGCAACTACGATCCAGTCCAACCAACCGAGGAGGAGTCATGGCGGTAGTCAAGATCATCGAGCTGGTCGGCAGCTCCCGGGTTTCAACCGACGATGCGGCCCAGCAGGCTCTGAAGCAGGCCCAGGATTCGCTCCGCAACATCCGTGCCGTCGACATAGTTTCGACCGGCATTCGCGGCGAGAATCTCGATGAGTACCGGGCCCATGTCCGGGTTGCATTCCTGATTGAAGGCAAGGACGTCACCTGACCGATCTGGTAGGCCGCGAGTCCGAACTCGACACCCTCGACCGGCTGCTCAACGAGGCCGGCGAGGGTGAGTTCCGGCTGCTCGGCGTCGAAGGCGAACCCGGCATCGGCAAGACCCGCCTGCTCGGTGAGCTCGCCGCCAGGGCCAATTCGTTCAACTGGCTGGTCTTGCGGGGTTCAGCCGCCGAGTTCGAATCCGAACTGCCCTTCGGGACGGTGATTGACGCTCTTGATGCCTATCTGCTCACCCTCGATTCGAAGGCTGTAAGCCGACTTGGGAAGGAAACCACCGAGGTACTTGCGGAGGTTTTCCCGGCCCTGGCCGAATTCCGGAACCCGGACCGGGAGATGGTGGTCACGGCCGAACGTTTCCGGATCCACATGGCGATCCGGGAACTGCTTGAAAGGCTTTCCGGCAGGGCGCCGCTGGCCTCGATCCTGGATGACCTCCACTGGGCAGACCAGGCTTCGACCGAGTTGATCAGCTACCTGCTCCGGCGCCCGCCGCAGGCCGGCATCCTGCTGGCAATCGGAAGTCGCACCGGATTGCTCGACCCGTCCCTCGCGACCGCGCTCGCAACCGGCCGCGGGCCACAGGTGAAGGTCACTCTCGCTCCCCTTGACCTTGAACAGCTGGCTGAACTGACCGGGATTCCGGCCCA
>WPCI01074249.1_pt1 | contig 35769 bp, 31 predicted proteins | sample 5399871 | NCBI WGS metagenome assembly WPCI01 (sample SAMN12869469, study PRJNA574797) | sludge metagenome | isolation source: wastewater treatment of pH7 | place: China:Beijing | collected 2019-05-20 | reverse complement strand
CATGAGGCGGTTGCCGAACTGGTTGCGTTCCTCGAACGCGAGGTTGCAGTCACCCGCACCGGCGCAGACGGCCCCGAGAGCACGGTTGCACACGTCGATGTCCTCGGCGTCGCCGCAACCGCGTTCGACCACTACGACAGCCGGGCGGGCGATCCGCAGTTGCACACCCACGTCGTCATCAGCAACAAGGTCAAGACCGCCCAAGACGGCAAATGGCGCGCCCTCGCGGGGCGGCCGATGCACGCCGCGGTCGTCGCGGTCTCCGAGCTCTACAACGCTGCCCTGGCCGACCAGCTCACCCGCGCCCTCGGCATCGAATGGGAGACCCGCGACCGGGGACGGGACCGCAACCTTGCCTGGGAACTCGTCGGCGTCACCGAAGAACTGATCGGTGAGTTCTCCACCCGTTCACGGCACATCGAGGCCGAGAAGGAACGTCTGATCGCCGAGTACGTCGCCACGCACGGAAGGCAGCCCTCTGCGCGGATCGTGTTGAAGCTCCGCGCCCAAGCCACTCTGGCGACCCGGCCCGAGAAGCACATCCACTCACTCGCGGACCTCACCCGCCAATGGCGGCAGCGCGCTGCCAGGGTGCTCGGGCAGGACGCGACCGGCTGGGCACGCGCCCTCACCCATCAGGCAGCAGATGCACCGGCTCGGGTGTTGCGGGCCGACGACGTACCGCTGGATGTCGTGCGCGAGGTCGGCCTGTCGGTGATGGCAACGGTGAGCGAGAAGCGGTCGACGTGGACGCGCTGGAACCTGCACGCCGAAGCATCCCGGCAGTTGATGGGCTGGCGGTTCGCCTCGATTCTGGATCGGGAGGCGATCACAGGGCTCGTGGTCGATGCCGCCGAACAAGCCTCGCTGCGCCTGACCCCGCCCGAACTCGCTTCCAGCCCGGTGCAGCTCCGGCGAGCCGATGGCACCTCACGGTTCCGGCCGCACGCCTCTGTACTGTTCTCGTCCGAAGCCCTGCTCGCCGCCGAAGACCGACTCTTGAACCGTGCCGAGTCGATCACTGGGCCGGTGGTGTCGTTGGAGACCGTCGAGCAGATCACCAGCCGCCCCGACGCGCGAGGCCGGATGCTCGGCGAGGATCAAGCCGAAGCACTGGCGGCGATCGCTGTCTCCGGCCGCGCCCTCGACGTGCTGGTCGGCCCCGCCGGTGCAGGCAAGACGACCGCCATGTCAGCACTGCGTCGCGCGTGGGAGAAGGAGCATGGCCCCGGCTCGGTCGTCGGGCTCGCACCATCCGCCGTCGCGGCGCAGGTCCTCGCAGACGATCTTGGAATCGTCACGGAGAACACGGCGAAGTGGTGGCAGAACCACCTCATGCACGGAACCGCGTTCGAGGCGGGCCAGCTCGTCATCATCGACGAAGCATCCCTGGCCGGCACCGCCTCCCTCGACCGCATCACCGCCGAAGCCGACCAGGCCGGCGCGAAAGTCCTGTTGGTCGGTGACTGGGGGCAACTCCAATCGGTCGACGCTGGCGGCGCGTTCTCGATGCTCGTCCACGCCCGTGACGACACCCCCGAACTGCTCGACATCCACCGCTTCACCCACGAATGGGAGAAGACCACCTCCCTCCAGCTCCGCCACGGACGCGCTGAGGCGATCGACACCCTCATCGACCACGACCGCATCACCGGCGGCGACCAAGAAGGCATGATCGACGCCGCCTATGCCGCGTGGCGACAAGACCTCGCCACCGGGCGGGCATCGATCCTCGTCGCCGAAACCCACGAAACCGTCACCGCCCTCAACGCCCGCGCACGAGCTGACAGGATCATCGACGGCACCGTGCACGGCACCCGTGAAGTCAGCCTGCATGACGGAACGGCCGTGTCCGAGGGCGATCTGGTCATCACCCGTCACAACGACCGCCGCCTACGCAACGGCCGATCCTGGGTCCGCAACGGCGACCGCTGGACCGTCACCGGCGTTCACGCGGACGGGTCGGTCAGTATCCGCCCGGTCGGCCGCCGGCTCCGTGGCGGAATCGTCCTGCCCGCCGACTACGTGGCCGAACACCTCGACCTCGGCTACGCCATCACCGCCCACCGAGCGCAAGGCGTGACGACCGACACCGCGCACGTCATCGCGACCGCGACCACGACGCGGGAGAACTTCTACGTCGCCATGACCCGCGGCGCTGACGGCAACTACGCCTACGTGGTTCTCGATCGGCCCGACGACAGCCATGGGGTGCCGCACCCCAGCGACAACCCAGACGCCACCGCCCGATCGGTGCTCTACGGTGTGATCCAGCACATCGACGCCGAACTCTCCGCGCACGAGACGATCACCGCCGAGCACGAACGGTGGAGCAACATCGGCCAGCTCGCTGCCGAGTACGAAACCATCGCCCAAGCCGCCCAACACGACCGCTGGGGCGCCCTCCTTGCCGCCGCCGGACTCGCGAGTGCGCAGGTCGATGCTGTGCTCGACTCTGACGCCTACCCGGCCCTGTCGGCCGAGCTTCGGCACGCCGAAGCCAACCACCACGACCTCGACACCCTGCTGCCGCGTCTCATCGCCGCGCGGGGGCTGGGCGATGCGGACGACATCGCTTCGGTGATCCACTCCCGCGTCGCCCGCGCCACGGCCCGGCCTGCCGGGTCCGGCCGCACACGCAAACCGCCACGGCTCATCGCCGGCCTCATCCCATACGCGCACGGGCCGATGGCCGACGACATGCGCCAAGCCCTGGACGAGCGTCACGAACTGATCGAAGCCCGCGCCGACGCCGTGCTCGCCGGCGCGCTCACTGACAAAGCAGCGTGGACAGCGCAGCTCGGTCCCGAGCCGAAAGACACGAAGCAGCGGACGGCATGGCGACGTGCCGCCGTCATCGTCGCCGCGTACCGGGACCGCTACCAGATCACCGACGACCGAACCCCACTCGGCCCGGCACCGCAGACCACCCGGCAGAAGATCGACGCCGCCCGCGCCCGCGCAGCCCTTGACCATGCCCGCGCCATCACCGCCGACGAGACACGGCCCGAACCGGCGAGGTCGACCACCGCGAGGCCGGCGCAGACCCTTTGAGTTCAACCCATCTGCTGTGCGGCATGACGACGACTGATGGCCCGGTACTTGCTCGGCGTGACGCCGACGCTGCGACGGAACTGGCGCGCCGCAAAGTCAGGATCACGCCACCCCACCTCGTTGGCGATCGCCGCGATCGAGTTCTCCGAGGAACGCAAGAGCCCGGCCATCTGCTCGGTGCGCAGCATCGTGAGGTACGCGATGGGTGACTTCCCGAACGCCTCCACAAAGACCCTGCCCACTTGCGACTTCGACAGATGCAGCTCGCGGGCCAGGTCGGTCACTGACCAGTGTCGTACCGGGTCAGCACGCAATAGCTCTGCACCCCTCCGGGCCTCGTTACGGATCGGTGCGAACCGGCGATGCCGCGGCTGGGTCGGCCATCCCGTCGCGCGTTGCGTCGAGGATGTACGGATCGGCGAAGTCTTGATGAACGGAACGATGACATGGCTGACGGAGAACCAGAGCGCCTGCATCCGATGGAAGTTTTCGACGGGCCGCGCCTCGATACTCAGAGCGACCAGCTCGTCCAGCCACGGCATCAACTGGCCGGCCCGGTCCTCGCCGAGTCGGAGAATCTGCGCTGGCTCGGTATAGACCGTGGCCGCGAACTCCAGTGCATCGAGCCGGTCTTGCAGGAAGCCGACGTGCTGCCAGAACACCTGGTCGATCACGTAGTCGGTGTCCGCGTAGATCGTCGTGACCGTGATGTGGCCCTCAGGCTCCGACCCGCAGAGAGTGTTCGCAGCCAACACGATCGCGTCACCAACCTTGACAGGCTGCTGCCCGAACTCGCTGAACAAGATCGCTGAACCGTCACGGACGACGATGATCTTCACACAGTCGTATGCGAGCGGGCCGACAGGCCGGTGAACAGTACGTGTGCGCGCCACCATCGGTTGAAAATCGCGCACAGGGATCAGCCATCAACGTCAACGGTCAAGTTGGAGGCGGGACCACGACGCGCATACCAATGCGGAGAATGCACCTGGCACTGCGAGCGCAAGAGCGAGTTGTGTGCTGGTCACGGCGGTTCCGCCGGACATGGCCCACAGCGCCGGAGCGGCCAGCGGCATCCAGCCGCCGGCTCCCGCGAGGGCGCCAACTTCGGCGATCACCACGAGCGCGACTGTGCATCCAACCGCCGCGAGCAACGACCGGCTGAACGTCGCGACCCATGCGACCGGTACGGCGATTCCCGCAGAGAGCAGTGCCAGGACGAGTACCCGTCCAAGTGCGCCCCAGGTCTGGCTGCTCGGCGGACCATAGGCGAGAGTGAGTCCGAGGACCAGCACGCCCGCTGTGAGCGCGACGCTGACGACGGTGGCCCATAGCGCGTAGACGGTGAGCTTGGCGAGCGCGATGCGGGTGCGGCTGACGGGTAGTGCGAACAGCCCTGTGACGGTGCCCTCGGTAAACTCGCGGCCGAACATCCAGGCCAGTACGATTCCGAAGCCGAGGATGCTGGCGACTGCGGTGATTTGGGCGGCTCCTGCGAGCAGGCCGTCCCAGTTCAAAGTTCCTGCAGGCCCAGCCTTCGCAACCAGTTCCGGGTTTCCACCCGCTACGCCGGCGGTGATGCCGCCGAGCAGGGCAAGCATGCCGGCGACCACAGCCAGGGTGGCAATCAATCCGACCAGGGAATGCGTCAGTTTCAGCGCCTCGACGCGCATAGCCGCTCTCATCGGAAGACCTCGGCGGTTTGATTCTGTTCATCGTCTTCGCGGATGCGGTCGAAGAAGGCACGTTCGAGGTCGTGTCCAGTCGTGTCGAGCGACCCGATCAGTCGGCCCGCGTTCATCAGCAGCACGCGATCTGCGATTCGCGCCACCTCATCGAGGTGGTGGCTGCTGACCAGGATCGACGCCCCCTCCCGTGCGCGCCGGATCAATTCCTCGCGGAGCAGGATCACCGACGCAGGATCGAGCGCATTACTCGGCTCATCCAGAACAATCAACCGAGGATCATGCTGCATCGCGGCCGCGAGGCCAACGCGTTGCCGATTGCCCAGCGAAAGGCGACGGAACCTACGATCAGCGACCGGGGTGAGCCGCCACGTCCCGATAGCACTGCGCGCACATTCCGGGCTTGCACCATGCAGAAGCGCCGCCAGGTGCAGGTTCTTCCTGACGGTCAGCTCGGGGTAGGCCAAGGGCACCTCGATCAACGCGCCCACGTGCGCCCACCTTGCGGCCGGCAGCTCACTCATCGGGTACCCGAGCACGCGCACCATACCGGCCTGCGGACGCAGCATCTCGAGCGCGAGACGCATCAGCGTCGTCTTGCCGGCACCGTTCAACCCGATCAGGGCGACAACCTCGCCCGGCTCGACGGCGAACGTCAGATCGGTCACACCTGCGCCGCCGCGAAACACGCGAGTGACGTTCTCAAAGGCGAGCATGTCCCTCACCGCCCAGCACATCCAGGGCCGAACTGAGGGCAGCGTCCAACGGGCTCTGCTCCGAACGCGCCCAATCCAGCAGAGCCGCGCTCAGTCCCGCGAGTACCGCGGTCACCGCGACCCTCGCCTGCGCCTCGGGCACGCCACGATCGACCAAGGCGCCCGTCAATGCAGCAGCGGTGTCGTTGCTGTTGCGTTCGACAGCACCTCGCAAAGCCGGCGTCTGCGCCACGATCCGCAGCAGGTCGCGCAGCTCCCGCGTGCTCTCCGCATCGACACGCCCCCATGCCTGCCGGATGCCCTGTGCCAACGCCAACATCGCGGGCTCGTGCGCCGGACGGGCTCGCACCGCCTCCGCCATGAGTGGATCGAACGGGTCAGTCAGCAGCAGTGCCTCCTTCGTCGGGAAGTGCCGGAACAGCGTCATTTCACTGACGCCCGCACGCTCCGCGACCTGAGCCGTTGCTGTCGCCTCATACCCGCGCTCAGCGAACAGCTCGAAAGCCGCTCGCTTCAGCGCCTCGTGTGTCTGATCCCATCGGCCCATGCCTCTAATGTTAGTCACTAACTATTTGGATGCAAGCCCATGTCGAAGAGCCACTTGGACGTGGCTCATAAGGAGCGTCCGGGAGACTCGCGCCCTGCCTCCAAACCGATCCCGAACCAAGACGGGGTGACAGATGGACCTTCCGAAGCGTCGGCGTCGAGGAGCGCGATCACGTCGCTGGCCTGGGTGACGACGGCAGCGAGTCCTTGTTTGATGAGTTCGTTTGGGCCGGTGCTGACCACGCTGGTCACCGGGCCGGGAACCGCGCCGACGCGGCGGCCGAGGCTATGGGCGTTGTGAACAGTTCTCATCGACCCTGAGCGCGGCCCGGCCTCTGGAATCACGACTGCACCCGAGAGTGCCGCCATCAGTCGATTGCGGGCCTGGAACCTGTCCTTGGTCGGCATGGCACCAGGGGGAAGTTCACTCACCAGCAAACCGGAATCGCCGATCCGATCCAGCAGTTCGCTGTGCGCGGCCGGGTAGCGGTGATCCACGCCTGTCGCCAGTACCGCGATCGTCTGACCAGCCGCGGTGAAGACGCCCCGGTGTGCGGCACCTTCGATGCCGAAAGCACCGCCAGCGATCACCACCCGCTCTTCATCGGCCAGACACATCGCAAGATCGCTGGTGATCTGTTCGCCGTAGCGGGTGGACGCGCGGGCGCCCGTGATCGTGACCCGATCACTCAGTTCTGTCGCCAGGAATGACGATGCGCCCTGTGTCCACAGCACATACGGGGCGCGGTCGCCCAGCTCGTCCAGTCCGGCGGGCCACTCCCGATCCGCCGGGATCAGCGTGCCGAACCCGTGCTGCTCAGCCTCGGCCACGCGCTCCATCAGGTCGGGCGCGATCCGTGCTCGCAGGCGCTCGCGCCACAACAGAACGTCGGCGCGGCCCAGTCCTGTCACGTCGTGATCGGACTCGACCAGGTTCAGCGTCGCAACGCCGCCGTGGCGACCCAGGATGTACCCGGTCGTCAGATCGTTCGGTTCGGCGATCATCGACAGCACGATCCGCGCCATCCGTTCGCCCTGCACCTGCTCTGCCAGCGTCGCCATGATCGGTGTCCTTCCATTCCAAGGTCACCGACGAGGTGCACCGCCGGGCGCCACCGATGGGGGTTCCCTTCGTCGCAGGTCGGACGTAGAGTTGATGACGAGGCAGGTTCTCAACTCTGCGGGTCCTTCGGGACGGCCCCTCGTGGGCACTCATTCATAGCTGCCTCAGCGGTCAACTGTGCCGTTGCTATGACAAGACGAGGCCTGACATGACTCAGTTCGCACTCACCACCATTTTCAGCATCCGCTACCGGCTGCTCAGGTACGCGCCGACCAACATCCTGCTGATCCGCACCCACGGTCGTCACGGAGGCAGGTGGTTCCTGCTCGCCGTCGGCCTTGCTGCGGTGTTCTTCTACGCCGCCGCGATCTGCACCACGATCCTCAACCACGACGGCCCCGGCTGGCTCAACGCACTGGTGATTCTGTTCACATGGAACGGCTTCAAGATGCTTCGGATCGACCCGGTGACGCTCGTGCTCCGGCGGTACATCCGCGTGACCCGGCCTGACCGACGCGCGAGCACCGACGTGAACCGCGAGGAAGCACCGGCTCAGTACGAGGTCGAGACGATCGGAGCGACCCGATGAGCGCCCGCAAGCTTGACCACTCAGGCGACTCGACCGCGACGAGCAAGCCACGCAAGACCCCGCCGGCTCGGATGCGCAACTACCGCATCGTGGCCGAACCACGCACCGAGCCGGACCTGCACAAACTCGCCCAACTCTTCATCGGCATGGCCCTCGCGCGCGCCGACGCCGAACGGCAAGCGCGGCATGACCTGGGATCGCCGAACAGCCGCCCGCCGCGCCCGGACGGTCCTGACAAGACCTGACCGTCGCAACCGGATGAGCAGAGGATGTCGGTGGCCCTTGGCACACTGAGGGCTGGGCTTCGGGGTCGTCAGCCTGTCGTCTGGGTGACGACGCCCTCGCCCCGGTAGCCTAGAGGCAGGCCTACCTGTCCGGAGGTGACGTACGCAAGAGGAGGAGGTGCGCTGTGGCGCGTCCGAGTGAGCGACCGACTGCTGAGCAGATCGAGCTCGCCGAAGCACAGATCGTGGAGCAATCCAAGCGAATCGACTTCTTCCTCACGGAGTACTCCGTAGAGATTCTGGCCCAGAAGGTCCGGGACGGTGAATACGTGGTCCCCGCATACCAGCGTGAGTTCACCTGGGAGGATCGGCGCAAGTCCCGCTTCATTGAGTCCCTGATTATGGGCTTGCCCATCCCCTTCATTTTCTTCTGGGAGATGCCTGACGGCAAGCTTGAAATCGTGGATGGGTCTCAGCGACTTCGGACGATTGAAGAGTTCATCTACGGCGGATTCCAGCTTGGAGACCTTGACCCACTGACTCATCTTTCAGGTTTCCGGTTCGATGATCTGCCCGAGTCAAGACAACGCAAGATCAAGAATCGGTCTGTCCGTGGAATCGTCCTGAACGAGCATGCCGATGAGGCGGCGCGGCTCGATATGTTCGAACGCATCAACACTGGCAGCAAGAATGCGAACAATGCGGAGATTCGTCGGGGAGCCCTCGCCGGTCCGTTCCTTGATGTCGTGATGGAACTCGCCAATCTCCCGCTCCTGGCCAGCCTCGCACCCATGCCCGCCAAGGCGAAGAAGGAACGCGGATACGAAGAACTTGTCACGCGATTCTTCGCTTACGGCGACGGACTCGAAGACTATCGAGACCGCCCCTCTGACTTCCTTTTCGTCTACTCGAAGAAGATGAACGAAGCCTTTGCGGCCGATCCGGCGCTCGCAGACGCCTATCGCGGACGGTTCAACACGGTTCTGGAGTTTGTCTCTCGGAACTTCCCGATCGGTTTCAGGAAGACTGCAAAGGGCACGGCCACTCCTCGGGCAAGATTTGAGGCGATCGCGGTTGGCTCAGAGCGAGCCTTGTCCGAGCGCCCGGAACTCAAAGATGCCTCAACCGAGGAGATCGGTGTTTCTTCTTGGATCGACGGGGCAGATTTCCAGAAGGTCACGAGTTCTGATGGTGCGAATGCGATTGCCCGCCTCAATGGGCGGATCGATTTCGTGAAGAACAAGCTGGTGAAGCATGGCGACGATTGAGCTCGTCCCATTCTTTGAGGAGAGGTACGCCGAAATTGAGGCCTACCTCTCGTTTCTACAGAATGTAGAAGAAGCAGCGCGAGAGGGAACCCCACGGCTCCGCGGTACCGACGCCCCGATCACAACCGAGCAGAAGAAGATTCTGAACTCAAGCTTCTATCTGCAGCTCTACAACCTGGTCGAAGCCACTGTGCTCCGATGTCTTGAAGCGGTGGTGGCCGCGATCGAAGAGGCTGAGCGCCGACCCAGCGAACTGAGCATCGGGTTGAGGACTGAATGGGTGCGGTCCATAGCGCGAACCCACAGCGACCTCGGTCCTGACAAGCGGTTGCAGGCCGCTCTCGACCTGTGCGAGCAGCTCTTGCAGCAGATGCCGATCAAGGACTTCAAGATCGAGCCTGGCGGTGGCGGAAACTGGGACGACTCTTCCATCGAAAAGCTCTGCGAGCGGGTCGGGTGCGGACTAGCGATTTCTCCTGACGTCGTCCGGGCAGCCAAACGTCATGTCAGAGATGACCTAGGGGCGCTGAAACTCGTCAAGAACCGCCGCAATGGGCTTGCACATGGCTCATTGTCCTTTGTTGATTGCAGTGACGGTGTGACGGTCGCTGAGCTAAAGGGACTCGCCGCGGCCGTGGGCGACTATCTGAGAGAAGCTGTCGGCTGCTTCGTTAGTTTCATCAAGCTTGAAATCGCCGAGAAGGAAGCTCAAGCGGAGAAGGAAGGAGTGATCGCCTCATGAACCGGGACGAGAACACTCTCACGATCCGCGCAATAGACCTTTTCTGCGGAGTCGGCGGACTCACCCACGGACTCGCCCAGGCCGGCATCGAAGTTGTGGCCGGAATCGACATTGATCCCGCATGCAAGTACCCCTACGAAGCCAACAATGAAGCAAAGTTCATCGAAGGTGACGTGAACGACTTGTCGGCGTCGGAGGTAACGCAGCTGATCGGTGGCGCAGATGTCAGCATGATCGCTGGATGCGCGCCATGCCAGCCGTTTTCCACCTACAGTCGATCTGGCCGAAGCAAGAAGCGCGGCGATGACTGGCAGTTAGTTGAAACATTCGGCAAGCTGGTAAAAGAGGTTCAACCAGACCTAGTAACGATGGAAAACGTACCGCAACTACTTGACCATCCGGTTTTTGAGCAGTTCCTAGAGAATCTAGATGGCTACTCGATCGAGTGGTCCGTCGTTCAGGCAGTTCGTATCGGCATTCCGCAGACACGGAAGCGCCTGGTCTTGATTGCCTCGAAACTCGGAGCCGATGGCCTCGCACTCCCACAGAACGAACAGAAGGCAAAGACGGTTCGCCAGGCTATCGGACGTCTGCGTCCCATCAAGGCTGGCGAATCCGATCCCAAGGATCGGTTACACGTCGCATCCCGGCTGAGCAAGACGAATCTAGAGCGGATACGTCACTCGAAGCAGGGAGGGACGTGGCGCGACTGGCCGGACGGCCTCCAAGCCGATTGTCACCAGAAGAGCAGTGGTGCAACCTATCCGAGCGTATACGGACGCATGTCCTGGGATGAAGCGAGCCCAACCATCACGACGCAATGCTTCGGGTACGGAAACGGACGGTTTGGCCACCCCGAACAGGATCGAGCCATCTCCCTTCGTGAAGCCGCGATCTTGCAGACCTTCCCACCGAAGTACAAGTTCGTGCGCCCCGATGAACCCGTCCGGTTCAGCGTTCTTGGGCGTCTCATTGGCAACGCCGTTCCCGTGCGCCTAGGAGAGGTAGTGGGACAAACAGTGGTTGCACATGCCACGCAGTTCGCCCGTCCGGACGACTCTGCGGAGGGATAGCGATGTGCCGCGCTCGGTCAGCTTGCCAAGATGACGCCAGCCTCAACGAGCACACGACGCACAGCCTTGCGGTCCACACCCATGCTCTGCGCGATCGCCCGCATCGAGATTCCGCCGAGGTGGAGCCGCACAGCCTCGGCCGCTTCGTCTACTCCGAGCCCCGGACGACGACGCCCGACGCGGCGCCGGGTCAGATGAGCCGACACGGTGGCGCGATGCACGCCGTACCTATCTGCCAACTCGTTGACCGTCGCGCCGTCGAGGTAGTCATCAACCAGACGGTCGACCTCAGCGGCGGTGAGAAAGGTTTGAAGATGTTCAATCCTCCGCACCACGGTGCCCCGAGAGTCCTCCATCGGGGTGGTTTCCGGGCGCTGAGACACCCGGTAGACGCCGCGCTTCCAGCGTGTGACCAGGGTCTTCGTGCGCGGGGTGAGGTTGGAGAACGTACTACGCAGGGACCCCACTAAAAACGGCGGGTTACCGCCGTTTTTTCGTATCCTCTCAAAATGTCGGCTACAGTGGCACGCGGACCATGAAGCCCCCGAAATGATTGCTCGTGCCAATCTGGGTTCATACCGTCGGTTCCTCAGGGTCGGGTTTGTCTTCCTCATCTGGCTTCATCGTAAGGAAAAGAACGGACCGGTCCTGGCTGGCTCCTTCGTTGTCACCTCTTTGAGCACTGGCAAGCGGGCTCGCACTTTCGGTCAAGTGAGTGTTCAGTTCGTGGGATCGCGCGTGGAATTCGTGGGATCGCGCGTGGAAGAGGTCCAGACTTCATCGAACCTCTTCCACGATTCTTCCCTCGTACGGAGACCATGAACCGGACCCATTCCCACTGAACCCAAAGAGCGCGGTAATTTGGATTCGGCGTCGACCTTCATCGAAGCGTCGGCAAAGAACCTCGGCCAATCAACCAATCGGCCCAACCGCCGCAAATTCGAACTACGGGGAGCAACGTGCTGGACATCAAATACGACATCGTCGGTTCATTCCTGCGTCCGCGGGAGATCAGGGAAGCCCGTGCGAAGTACAACGCCGGAGACATCTCTCAGGAGGAACTCCGCGCAGTCGAAGATGCGGCAATTGCAGATCTCGTCGCCAAAGAGGTCGCCCACGGCCTTCCCTTTGTGACCGATGGAGAGTTCCGCCGCCGCTGGTGGCACCTCGACTGGCTCAAGGAGTTCGACGGGTTCACAACCCAGCACCTGGATATTGAGCGGGGCGGCGTGGTCAACCACATCGAGCTCGGCTACATTGACGGAAAGATCGCGTACGATCCGGCCCGCTCCCATCCGGAGATCGAGGCGTATGACTTCCTCAAGGCGGAAGCGGACAAGTATCCGGGCGTCGAGGCCAAGAAGTGCATCTCCGGCCCGAACATGATCTTGGTGGACAACTATCTGCAACTGGGCAAGAAGGACGTTCCCTTCTATGGCGACGACGTCGACCTGCTGATCGAGGACATCGCCGCAGCCTACCGAGCGGCCATCAGGGATCTGTATGACCACGGCTGCCGCTTTCTCCAGATCGATGACACCTCGTGGACGTACATGGTCGATGAGAAGTTCCTCCAGAAGATTGCCACCATGGGTTACGACAAGGCCGCGGTTCTCGAGTGGTTCCAGCGCGTCTCCACCAAGGCCTTGGATGACAAGCCCGAGGACATGACCATCGCGACACACTTCTGCAAGGGCAACTTCAAGGGGAATCACCTGTTCGAGGGCTTCTACGATTCCGTCGCCCCGATCATCGCCCAGGTTCCCTACGACGGCTTCTACGTGGAGTACGACGACGAGCGCTCCGGATCGTTCGAACCGTGGGCCGTCCTCTACGGTTCGGATGCCACCTTTGTGGCCGGGCTCATCTCCACCAAGAACGGCGAGATGGAGGACCGCGCCGATCTTGAGCGCCGTCTGAACGAGGTCCGCGCGATCGTTGGGAACAACATCGCGTTGTCACCACAGTGCGGCTTCGCCTCCGTGGAAGAAGGCAATTCCATCGACGAGAAAACCCAGTGGGAAAAAATTGATCTGCTCGTCGCCAACGGTGATTTGATCGGTGACTGAGACCGGGCGAGGACGGCGCCGTTCTTGACAGGCTTGGCGCCGGTGCCCCGTCAGTGTTTGGCGGTTCATCATCTAGGCTGGTCGTGTGGGTATTGAGATACGACCGGCAACCGTCTTTGAGGACCTCGCGACGCTCGTTGGACCGAAGAAGCCGACGTCAAACGGATGCTACTGCCTGGCCGACCGCATCGGCACCAAGGAGAACAACAGCTTGCGCGGGCCCGCCCGCGCAGCTCGAGTGCGTGAGATGTGCGCCCAAGATCTACCTCCCGGGGTCATCGCATACTCTGATGGCGAGCCCGTCGGCTGGGCTGCCGTGCACCCGCGTGCAGACACGAACTTCTCGAGGAGTCGAGTGATCCCGCACATCGACGAACTCGATGTTTGGTCACTGTGGTGTTTTCGCGTGCGCCCGGGACATCGCAAACAGGGGATCATGCACGTCCTCATCGAGGGGGCGGCGGCCTTCGCCCGGGAGAGTGGTGCGCCTGCAATCGAGGGGTATCCCGTTGACAATCACGGGGAGCGAGTCAACCTCACGATGGCCTATGTTGGTACCCGGAGCTTGTTTGAGAGCGCCGGATTCACGAAGGCCGCGGACACCGGGTCGATGATAGACGGCTTCCCGCGCGTACTCATGAGGAAGTCGCTGGCTTAGACCAAACTGAACCACGTGCCTCGCCGGTCGGACAAGTTGGAGGCCATCGGTTCAACGACCGGAGCCGAGTAGAAATCCGGTCTGGTTGGTGCTCTGGACCCGAGTCCAATCCTCTGGAATCCCACTCACTCGGAGGGTTGCGCTCACGCTTCTTACTCCACGACCTGCCTCCTCTCGGCCAATAGCATCGTCTCCTCGAGTGTTGCCACGCCTTCGGTGATGGTCGTGCGGTCCAATATCGGTGCGATCACAGACCTCACGTGGTCCGGGTCGGCACCGGGGAGGCGAAGGGTGCGCCCATCAAGGAGCGTAGGGACACCGGCATCGCGAAGCAGAATGAAGGCCTTTTCCCAGTGCTCGGTGGTGATCGTCAGGGATGTGTGGTCCGCGGTGATCGCGGGCACTGTGCCCGCCGCGGTGACTTCTCCAGCGGTGAGAACCACCAAGCGGTCGCATTGCGTAGCTTCCTGCATGTAATGGGTGGTCACGAGGATGCCCATGCCCTGATCGGCCAATGCGCGAAGGTCCCGCCAGAGGCGGGCGCGAGTGAGTGAGTCCATGCCCGAGGTCGGTTCGTCGAGCACGAGTAGTTCGGGAAGGTGATTGGACGCCGCGAGGTAGGCCAGGATGCGTTTGGTTCCGAGCGGCAGTGATGCGATGGGGACGCGGCCGAACGTGAGGGCGAATTCTTTGGCCCGATCGCCGACCGGGACGTCGTACACGGAGGCTGCGAACTCGAGATTCTCGATCGCGGAAAGGGACGGATAGAGACCGAGTCCTTGGGCGACATAGCCGATGCGCCGCCGATTGCTGAGCGAGGGTTGTGCACCGAACAGGGTCGCGCTGCCTGCGGTGGGGGTCTCCAAACCGAGCAGAATGCGCATGAGCGTGGTTTTTCCTGCTCCGTTTCCGCCGAGCAGTCCCACAATCTCGCCCGGGCTGACGCCGAGTGATACACCTGTGAGTGCCGTAAACGATCCATACGTGCGCGTGACGTCAACCGCCTCCACCAACAACTTGCTTCCACCATCCGTGAAGGAAGGTCTGGCACCCGTGTCAAGCGCATGGGTGACCTGAGCCGATGGGTCAGTGGCGGCGTCCGCACCGGCGCTCTTGTCGAGCAACAGCGCGATGCTGGTGTTCTCCAAGTCGCCCGGTGCGGGCTCAAAACCATCTGGAGCCCCTCCGTTCGTCGCTTCCTCCCACAGGTAGACCGTGTTGCCGCGGCGCCACGCATTTCGGGAGACGAGTGCGCGCCGAGCGGCCCCGAGTGTGATGGGTGCTTGCCATATCACTCCGGGGGTCTGCGCGACGACGTCGTCCGGGGTGCCCGAGGCCAAAGGGTTCCCCTCGCCGAGGAGGAACAGCCGGGTGGCTCGTTCCGCTTCGTCAAGGTAGGTGGTGGCAAATACGACGGTCGCTCCATCGGCGGCGATGGAGGCAATCAGGCTCCACAATTCGGCTCGGCTGATTGGGTCGACACCGGTCGTGGGTTCATCGAGGAGCACGAGCCCTGGCTGGTGCAACGTCGCAAGGATCACGCCGAGTTTTTGCCGCATGCCGCCCGACAATTGCCCCGCGAGCCTGCCGGCGACATCATCGAGCCCGGCCCGCTTCAGCAATTCATTTGCACGAGCACGTGTTCGGGTTGAGGTGAGGCCATGGACGCGGACAACGAACTCGATGTTCTCCGCGACCGAGAGATTGCGCCAGACGCCGGAGTCGGCGGGTTGGTAGCCAATGTTTCGGCGATCGACGGGCAGCCCATCACCGGTGCCCTCGTGCATGGTGAGTCGACCGGCGAGCAGCTTCAGTAGTGTCGACTTCCCGGCACCGTCGCCGCCGATGAGCGCTGTGACCGTTCCTGGCATGAAAGTGCCGGAGAAGTTGCGCAGTGCGATCTTTTCGCCAAAGTGAATGCTGACCCGGTCCAGGTCAAGGCTGACAGGGAGCATCAGTGAGCACCTCCGTGCGTGAGGGAGTGCCGCATCCGCCCGGTTGCGACACCGAAAGCGGCCACGGCCATGACCGCCAAGACCAGCAGTGGCAACCACAGGGCGCCCAGACCCGCCCCACGAAGCATGACGCCCTGGGCCATCTCCCGGAACCAGGTCAACGGCAGGATGTAGCCGATCCACCGGACCCCGATCGGCATCGAGTTCAGCGGGAAGATCAACCCCGACAACAGCACCTGCGGAACGACGAAGAGGATCGCCATCTGGATCGACTGTCCGGTGGTCTGAGAGACGGACGATATCAGCACGCCGATACCCAGCACCACGAACAGGAACACGACCGCGGCAATGCCGAACATCCATGGATTGCCGATGAATGGCACCCCGAACAACCACACTCCCAATGCGGTGACAACCGCCATGTCCAGCACCGCGAGCAGGAAATAGGGAGTGATCTTGCCGAGGATGATTGCTGAAGGGCGAAGCGGCATCACCGCGAGTTGTTCCAGTGTGCCAGTTTCGCGCTCGCGGACGAGACCGATGCTGGTGATCAGTGCACCGATGAACAGCAGGATCAGGCCGATGAGCCCAGGAACCATCACCCACGAGGTTTTCAGATCCGGGTTGAAAAGTACCGTCACCAGTTCGTCAGGGCTGAGCGTTGGGGCTGTGATCTCGGGAAGGTCGGGCAGTGACAGTCCCTCCGGAGGAGTGGGAGCGGTTGGTATCGGCCCTCCCGTGGCGATTGCCTGTTGGAGAGCCGTCTGGAACTCGGTCAATTCGCCACCGAAAGCTTCCAGATCGGCTTCCGCGTGTGCGGCGTTTGCCAGAGCTTCTTCCACTGAAGCTTGTACGCCAGCGATACGATTCTGGGCATCTTCGGCGGCCAACTGGATGAATACGCCCTGTGCCGTCTGTGCGGTGAATAGGCTGCTTCCGTCAACATGGACGCGCATTCGATCCGACAACGCTCCCTTGGGGTCGTCCGTCTGCTCGGCGACGATCACCGCATCGGATTGCTGATCGCGAAGCAGGTGTTCGGCGTCCGCCGACCCGAGCGAGGGATCGATGCGAATGATTTCCATGTCATCCGCGGTGACGTCGTATCCCTCGAGCTCATTGGCGAGGGCTTCCGCTCTGGGGCCGACGACGATCACGGACACGCGATCCACGGAGAAGTTTGCCGCGTATCCGAAAATCACCAGTAACAACACCGGCAGTGCCACCAGCATCGCCAGGGTTCGACGGTCGCGCGCCAGCTCACGAAATTCCTTCACGATCAGGGCTCTCATTGCCCCACCCCCTTTTTTCATCAAATGATGAAATAATGGTACACGAAATTCATCGAACGATGAAATGTCTGGTCCGTTGATACACTGGACGGTGGAGGGACAGAAGGAACAGAGGAACAGAAGGAGATGTGGTGTGGAAGGGGAGGGTGGAGGTAAGGACGTGACATCGGTTAAGGACACTTCTCCGGCGCCCCGGCGCGGGCGCAGACCTGCCGGGCACGCAGGGCGAGAGCAGATACTCGAAGCAGCGATCTCCCAATTCGGTGAGCACGGCTATCAGGCAACCACGATCCGCAAGATCGGCGATGCCGCTGGAGTCAATGCGAAGCTTGTGCACTACTACTTCGGAACCAAGGAAGATCTGTTCACCACCGCAATCGCCGAGACTTTCCGCTCCCGGGGCTTCCCCGATCTCCTTGCCGAGCCCTCCCCTGAAGGTGCGGGATCGCCGGGCACCCGATACCTGTCGGCTGTACTTGCCACGCTCGAGGACCCAGGCTTGGGACCAGCCTTTCTCGGACTCGTTCGAGGGCTTGGTACCCACGAGGAGTCCCGGCGCATCTTTCTCCGATTCATCACCGAAGAGCTCCTTGAACGACTCGGCCCGCAACTGGACACTGATCACGGGCGAACACGGCTCGAACTCGCGGGATCGCAGCTGCTTGGGCTCGTCCTCGTTCGTTACGTGCTCAAAGTCCCGCCACTGGCTGACTTCTCCGTCCAGGAAGTTGCGCGGATCATCGGTCCAACGATCGACCGGTACATCACGGGAGACCTCGACTGGGATGACAACGGCTGAGTGAGGCTCCAGAGGGGAGTGTTTCGTCGGTTGAGCGAGCCGGAGGCGAGTCGAAACCCGGATGACTGCCGATGGATGGAACGTCACCTCTTTGCTGACACCCAACCAGGGGAGGCGATCAACCGCCGGAGCCCGCGTGGTGGCGCGTGTGCACACAAGGACCAAGGCGCGGCGAGGCGCCTTGGTCCCACGTCTTGGCAATGAAACGGAAGATATGCTCAAAGGCACGTGGGTCGCCGTCGTCGAATCTGTTTGATCAACGAGGGATCGCCGCCAGCGACTGCTCACCAGGACGATGTGGAGAAACCGTGCCAGAAGGAAAAGCCGTCACGGACAGAAGCATCGCCATCCAGTTCACGGTGCTGACCTTTGCCATTGCCTATGGAGTGTCCGGCGCTCTGATCGTTCTCGGTCAAGTCGGCTACTCGGTCCACAATTGGGTGCACTCGCCTCAACAGTTCGCAATGAATGCTCCTTTTGCGATCTATATTCTGTCACCCGCCATTGCTTCGTACGTCGTTCTGAGGAAGAACGGCGCGGTGGCGAACCTGAAGGAATGGCTGAGTACCGTTTTCCACGCCAAGAACAACATCTTTCTCTACGTCTATGTTGTCGCGGTACTCGGGATGTACTTCGTGATCCATCTTGTGGTTTCGGGACGAACGGATATTCCTCTCCCGCTCTACATGGTGTTTCTGTCCCTGCCCGGCAATCTGATCATCGGCGGCTTGGAGGAATCCGGCTGGATGTACATATTGCAGCCGGCACTGGAGAAGAAATACGGGTTCGTGCGGTCCGCCGCATTCTTCGGCGTCGTATGGACTTTCTGGCACATCCCTCTCTTCTTCATCCCCGGTACGAATCACAGCGGGGGACTCATCGACTTCTGGATGTTCACAGTCCAGGTCATTGCATTCCGGTTCCTGTTCGGAGCCATCTACACGATCTCGGGTCAGGGCCGTGTCTTCATGTGCGTGCTGTGCCATACCGTGTTCAACGCGGCGTCCCCCGTTTTCGGGGTTCCTCCTGCTACCTGGGGAGGGACCATCGCCGCAAATGCCGCGGTCGTGCTCCTCTCCCTCGTAACTGTTGCGGTCCACGACAAGAGGACCAGACACAAGGGCTAGAACAAGGACTTGGGAAAAGCCGTTGCCCACCAACGCCGGGCACATCAGCGGCCGAATCGAAAGCAAGACACTCCTTGGTTGTGCTGGTTTCGACTCACTCATGGCTCGCTCAACCGGCGTGTGGAGTGGGTTTCGGCCCCGATCCGTTGGATCTGTGCTCAACCGGCGTGATCAACCATCTGTTGGTTGCGTACCGGCTTGGCTTTCATGACATGGCTCGGGCGAGTCAGGAACATCACCGCGATGACGCCGAGCGCCATCACGGCCGCAGGAACCAAGATTGTCTGCGCCATTGCCGTGGAGAAGGGATCGACAAGCCCAGCAGGCAACTGGCCAGCCGCGAAATCGCTGCCCGAGCCGCCCCCAGCCACGGGCAGATTCGCCGACATTCGGGATTGGATGATCGCGGCGATCGCCGCTGATCCAAGTACTGAGCCCATCGTGCGGGTGGTGTTGTACACTCCCGCTCCCGCTCCCGCCTGCCGCGGCGGGAGATTGCGCGTCGCCGTGGTTGCCAGAGGCCCCCACATGCCTGCGTTGCCGATGCCCATGACCGCGCCGGGAAGCAGGAACATCCACATCGGCGTATCGGCCTTCATGAGAACGGAGTACCAGACGAGCGAGAGGGAAAAGAGCAGCAAGCCGGGAACGAGTAACATGCGCGGATCAACGCGATCGAGAATACGCCCGGCGAGCGGCGAAAGTACACCGGCTGCGATCGCCGTCGGCACCATGAGGAGGGCCGATTGAGTGGGGGACATTCCACGCGCCAGCTGTAGGAAGAACATGAGTGGCAGCGCCTGACTGGTCACGGTGAAACCGACGATTGTGATGCCGAGGTTCGAGACCGTGAAGTTGCGATCCCTGAACAGCCCGAGTGGGACGAGTGGCTCGCTATGGGTTTTCGACTGTTGCCAGAGGAAGAGTGCCAAGATTGTGATGCCCGAGATGATGAGCGACCAGACGGAGATTGGCCCCCAGATCGCGCCCCAGTTGTACTTGTCTCCCTCCTGTAGGCCGAACACGATGAGGAACAGTGCTGCCGCGCTGAGTACAACGCCCACGTAATCGAAACGGTGGTGGTGGGTTTCGAGCCGGGGCACGAGGATCCATGCGAGAACGAAGCCGATCACGCCAACCGGTACGTTGACGAAGAAGATCCACTCCCAGCCGAAACCGTCCACGAGTAGGCCGCCGGCGAGGGGGCCCACGAGCATTGCGACGCCCGAGGCGGCGCCCCACAACCCCATCGCGGTGCCGCGTTGCTGGGGCGGGAAGGTACGGGTGATGACCGCCATCGTCTGGGGAGTCATCATCGCGGCACCGAGACCCTGCACAGCCCGCACGGCGATGAGCGCGCCGAGCGTGGTGGACAGGCCACAGCCAAGCGAGGCGAGTGTGAAGATTGCGAGACCGATGAGGTAGATGCTGCGCGGGCCGAAGCGATCGCCGAGGCGGCCGGTGATGAGCAGTGGTACCGCATAGGCAAGCAAATATGCACTCGTCACCCACACCACGTTGTCGAGGTTACCGGTGTGCGGGTCAAGCGCAGCCTTGATGGCGGGGTTGGCCACCGACACGATCGTGGTGTCCACCAGGATCATGAAGAAGCCGATCACCATGGCCCAAAGAGCGGGCCATGGGCTGCGAGGTGCGGAGGTGTCGTTCATTGTTGCGCTGACTTTCTTAGGGCACGGTACTGGGCGGGGTCGAGGTATCCCTCGGCTCCCCAGGGGATCTCGGCAGACTCCATTCGCTCGAGCGTGCGGTCGAGCCAACCCAACTCCGCCTCGAGCAGAGTGGTCTCACGTTCGGCGTCCAGAAGGAACTGCTCGGGTACATGGTGGCGCCGAGCCTTGTCGAGCCCGGATTGTTGTTCCTCATATTCGGTCGTGAGCGAGTGGCGGCGGATCGTCAACAGTGCAAGGACCTCCGCGCGGGGGAGATTGTGCGCCTCGACGAGTGCGACGCGGAAGTTGCATGTGGACTCAATGCCGGGCAGTTCGGCGTGCACCCAGTTCAGGACGGCGTCCTGCCCCCGTTCGAGGAGGGTGTAGGTGGTGCGCTCGGGGCGGTTGCCGTCGCGGTCCACACCGACCTCCGCGATGAGATTCTGGCGCTCGAGCCTCCCGACCGTGTGGTAGAGGGTTCCTTTGGTGACACCGAGCACGCGGTCGCGTTGGCGCTGCTGCATGAGCCGCAGCATTTCGTAGGCGTGCATGTCACCTTCTCTCAGCAGGGCGAGCACTGTGACACCGAGTGGGGTGAGCTTCACCGGAGCAGCGTTCATGTCATGGTCCATTTCTACTAGTCCAGATGGACTATAACACGGAACGCGTTGCGTCTCCCACCCGGAAAAGCTGTCACGTACCCAGCGCGACAGCACGTCCATGGTTGCTGTCTCTGGGCCCTGCCCGGGCCCCGTGGCGGTGGATATGAGCTTGCGGCGTCCTTGGCGTTGTAGGCGGCGTCGGCCAGAAGCTCTGTGGCTTGGTCTTGAATCATGGAGCCGGAATGTGGGATTTGAGACTTCTTCATGGACGACGACGGACACGCCCACTTCCATGCCCTTGCCCGGAACGTGACTGCGGACTCGGCTTGGTCGCAGCCTCCTGCCTCGGCGGGCCCGGACAGCAGTCCGGAGACGGACTCGTAAGCGATCGCCTCATTGCACCCTGTTCAGAGGCCACGCGCCCACGCGATTGCTCGTTCTGTCCCGCCTTCATGGAGCTGGTCCGCGCGGCCAACCCAGAAGGTCTCACCACGAGTTGCTGCGACATCTGCCGAGTTGAGGTCCTTCACGGTCTTCTTTGCGGCACGCCCGAACAGAGGACCGGCACCCTTGACGCAGGTGTCGAAAGGCAATGGTGCCGGAGCAAGTACCTTCCGCCGGTGAGCCTGAATCAGGATTGGGCACCTTCTACCGCTGAGGCAAGCCGTCGCAGAGCGTCGTGACTGGAGCTGCCGGGCTCGGCCGTCCAGATGACAAGTTTCTGGTCTGCATCGTTGGCCTCGACCAGTGTGTCCCAGTCCAGAACAAGTTCTCCGACAATCGGGTGGTTGAGCGTCTTGGTGCCGGTGGTCAGGCTTGCGACGCCGCGCTCGGCCCACCATATGGCGAACTGCGGCTCCTGCACCGATAGCTCTCCGACGAGGCTCGCCAAGCGGGGATCATCCGGATACTTGGCGGCCTCCATCCGAAGCTGAGCGACGGATGTTCTGGCCACGGATTCCCAGTCCGCGTACAGGGCTCGCATGGAGGGGTGGGTGAACAGGAGACGCACGTAGTTGCGGTGCTTGGCCGGGACTTGGGAGAAGTCGACCACCATGGCGGCGGCGAGATGATTCCATCCGATGACGTCCATGCGGCGTCCCATGACGATGGCGGGTGTTGTCCGGAGGTCATCGAGAAGGCGGTGAAGCTGGGGCTGGACCTTCTGTCTGTTTTGGCGTGGCACTCGTGCGGAGGGCTTACCGGCGAGGCTGAAGAGATAACGGCGTTGGTCGTCGTCGAGCTGAAACACGTCAGCAAGGGTGGTGAGTACGGTGGCTGAAACACTGATCCGCCCCTGTTCGATGCGGGTGTAATAGTCGGTACTGATGGAGGCCAGGAGGGCGACTTCTTCACGGCGCAGGCCCACCACCCTCCGGGGTCCGTTGGTATCTGGAAGGCCAACATCCCGTGGCGCGAGTTGCTCACGTCTGTTCTTCAGAAAGGTTCCCAGTTCATTCCTGTTGGTGTCTCCGGCCATGGCTCAAGTCTCGCATTGTCCCGGGAGGATTTGCGTGGGACAACGGGGGATAAAAGTCTCCCGGGATATTTTCGTCCGCTAGAACTGATGGCGGCGCAGCGCGAGGATGATGTTGTGAAGGACCGATGTGAGGGCGAAACGAATCTACCAGGAGCTTTCGAGTTGAATAGACCGTACATCTTCTGTCATATGATGACGTCTCTCGATGGCAATTTCACCCATCACAGCGAACCCGAGTTGAATCCGAATGCCCCGCGGGTGCCGGAAGGCGATTTCGTCGCCGCGCCGGATGCCAGCATGTATGAGGAGAACATCATGAGCACGCAAGAGTTTGACAGTATCTTCCCGCGCGGGAAGAAGAACACCGCGTTTGGCCAGTACTTCATCGGTCAGAGCTACCTCAATATGCTGACCACCGTGGGCGTCACCGTGGGCAACGTGACCTTCGAGCCGGGATGCCGGAACAACTGGCACATTCACCATGCCACGAAGGGCGGCGGGCAGATCCTGCTGTGCACCGCGGGCAGCGGCTGGTATCAGGCCGAAGGCGAGGCCCCGGTGAGCTTGGAGCCAGGTTCGGCCGTCAGCATTCCCGCGAATCTCAAGCACTGGCACGGAGCCAAGGCGGATTCGTGGTTCAGCCATCTCGCCATCGAGGTGCCCGGCCAGGACACCAACAACGAATGGCTGGAGCCGGTTGACGACGATCACTACAGCCGCCTGCAACAGAGCTGACGGCCCCTGCACCGGGACTGGTTGGAACATCAGAACAAGGAGTATCACACATGATTTTGAACGAAACGTACACGCTGTCCAACGGTGTGGAGATTCCGAAGCTGGGTCTGGGAACCTGGTTCATTGACGACGACGTCGCCGCTCAGGCAGTCCGTGACGCCGTCGACACCGGCTATCGCAACATCGACACGGCGCAGGCCTACGGCAACGAACGCGGAGTGGGCGAGGGTATCCGAACCAGCGGTGTTGCCCGCGACGAACTGTTCGTCTCCACGAAGCTGGCGGCCGAGATCAAGAATTATGACGACGCCGTCGCTGCCATCGATGGCTCTTTGGAGACCATGGGCCTGGACTACATCGATTTGATGCTGATCCACAGCCCCCAGCCGTGGGCCGATTTCCGTGGCGGTGACTACTCCGAGGGCAATCGCGAGGCCTGGCGCGCCCTCGAGGATGCGTACAAGGCGGGCAAACTGCGTTCGATTGGGGTATCGAACTTCCTTCGGGAGGATCTCGAGAACATTCTTTCCTCCGCGGCGGTTGCACCTCATGTCAATCAGCTCTTGGTGCACGTCGGCAACACGCCCTCCGCACTCATCGCATACTGCGAATCCAAGGACATCCTGGTGCAGGCGTACTCGCCGATTGCGCACGGGGAGATCCTGGAGAACCCGGAGATCGCGGCGATTGCCGAGCGCTACGGCGTGACGGTTCCTCAGCTCTGCATCCGCTACACGCTGCAGCTGGGCACCCAGTCGCTTCCGAAGACGGGCAACCCGGATCATATGCGCTCCAATGCCCAGCTTGATTTCGTGATTGGCGAGGTGGACATGGCCGCGCTGAAGGATATGGACAGCCGGGACTACGGAAAGCATTCTGCATTCCCGGTCTACAGCGGCAAGTAAAGGAGTCAAACCTGGAGAAAGTAACTGCGGGCCGCAACGTTCTGGGTGATTTTGCGCCCAAGTTCGCGGAATTGAACGACGACGTCCTCTTCGGACAGGTGTGGAGCCGCCAGGAGTGGATGTCCCTCCGCGATCGCTGCGTGGTGACGGTTACCGCGGTTCTGGCCAGCGGTGTGCTGGACAGCTCGCTACAGGGCCACATCCAGCGGGCCAAGGACAATGGGCTGAGCACGTAGGCTTCCCGGCTGAGTCCTTTTTCCACGCGAGCAGTTGAGGCATGAGGCATGAGGCGGGTGGAGGTCCCGTTGGCCTGATGTACACAATAGACTGACGAGAAGTTCGACGATGGGGGAGACGATGGCCAGGTCAACATTTACCGGTCGCAAGCGCAGTCTTGGTGGTGCGCTTGCATTCGCGGCGGCTGCGAGCATCTTCCTCACCAGCTGTTCCACCGGCTCGGCACATGTTGAGGAGAACGTGGTCCGTGGCGATGCGGACGCCATCCACGTGCAACTGACGGACGCCATGAGTTCTGATGGAGTACGTGATGCCACCAGGGAACTCGGCCTCCACGTGATCACGACTTTCCCCGGCGAAACGATGGTGACGTCGCCTGCCTCTGCGGTCATCGCGTTGTCGATGCTGGGCACGGGGGCGACCGGCATCGCCGAGGAAGAGTTGAGTGACCTGCTTGGCGCCGAAGGTGAAGCCCGGGATGCGGCCGTCAACGCCCTGATGGGCACACTCGACCCGTATCGGACCAACCTCGAGGACATCGACCCTGAGGAACTTCCCGAGGAGCCGGCTCTGCATCTGGCCAATCAGGCGGTGCTGAGCGATCAGGCACGGATCGAGCCCGATTATCTCGACTCACTGGCCAGGTGGTATGACGCCGGAGTTCTCACGACCGATCTCGCTGGTCCCGACGGCAAGAAGGTTCTGGACGAATGGATCAGGGAAAACACCGCGGGACTCATTGAGGAGTCGGCGGTGGACCCGAACCCGGACCTTCGGATGGTGCTCCAGAATGCCGTGCTACTGGCGGCGCCGTGGAAGGTTCCTTTCGAGGCGGAGAGCACCCGCGACGGGGATTTCACCAACGCCGCGGGTGAGGTGGTGTCCGTGGAATACATGAATGATGTCAGGACCATCGACTACGCCGAGAACGGCGGATGGCGCATGATCGACCTTCCCTATGGAAGCGACGGCGACTTGGTTGCCCGCTACGTTCTGCCCCCGGAAAGCACCGGACTCGAAGAAATCACCACGAAGGACCTTGCTGCACTGGAATCCGGCTTGGAGCCAACGTTGGTCAGGGCAAGCATTCCAAAAATCGATCTTTCGTCCTCGGTCGATCTGAAGGATCCTCTCATTCAGGAGGGCCTGGCATCGGTGTTCTCCCTGGATCCTCCGGTTTTGCAGCACATTTCCTCGCAGGAGGACTTGTACGTCTCCCTCATCGTGCAACAGGGGAAGGTACGCATCGACGAAGAGGGAACCGTCGCAGCCGCTGTCACGGAGATCGCCATGGAAGCGGCATCAGCTCCGGCGGATGGGCCCGAGCCAGTTGAGTTCCGAGCGGAGCGCCCGCACCTCGTGCTGTTGCTGGACAAGAACGTGGGCTGGGATCTTTTCCAGATTGCCGTCAACGATCCCAGCACCGAGTAGTGGACGGTCTTGCTGAGTTCAAAAGGCACACGTGAGCGAGCAATTCTTCGGAGGTGGCCATGTCTGAAACATTCGGTGGACTCACGGTGGAACAGTGGCGCCGCGGCGACCCGGTGATTGCCACGCTCACAGACCTGAAGGAAACCGCATGGTTCAACCCGGCGGTCCTTCCCGCAGATCAGGCACTGTCCGATGTGGGACTCGGCCCGAGTGATGTCGCTGATGCTGCCGCCAGACTGCGCCGCTTTGCACCTTACCTTGAGAGGGCGTTCCCACAGACGGTCCGGACCGGCGGAATTCTGGAATCGCCATTGGTGGGCGTCGCGAACATGCGGCGCGCCCTGGCCTTTCGGGAAGGCACCGCCATTCCCGGTCACCTGTGGGCAAAGCTGGACAGCGAGCTGCCGATCAGCGGCTCCATCAAGGCCCGCGGAGGAATCTACGAGGTTCTCAAACATGCGGAGGAGCTGGCGGTGGAACATGGACTGCTGACCCTCGCTGATGACTACAGAGTGTTGGCTTCTCCCATGTTCAAAGAGTTCTTTGGCAGGTACAAGGTGGCCGTGGGCTCGACGGGCAACCTCGGACTTTCCATCGGAATCGTCAGCGCTGCCCTCGGATTCCAGTCCTTCGTCCACATGTCCGCCGACGCCCGCCAGTGGAAGAAGAACATGTTGCGCTCTCACGGTGTCAACGTGATCGAGTACGAATCGGACTACTCGCGTGCCGTGACAGCTGGGCGCGCGCAGGCGGAGTCGGATCCCACGATGTATTTCGTGGATGACGAGAACTCCACGGATCTCTTCCTTGGCTACGCGGTTGCCGCGCATCGCCTGGCTGGCCAGCTCCAGTCCTTGGATGTAAGAGTGGATCGCGACCACCCACTCTTCGTCTATCTTCCCTGCGGAGTGGGAGGTGGGCCGGGTGGGGTTGCCTTTGGGCTCAAGACACAGTTCGGCGACGCCGTCCATTGCATCTTTGCCGAGCCCACGCATTCGCCGTGCATGTTCCTCGGCGTGAAGACCGGCCTGCACGACTCCGTCTCCGTGCAGGACTTCGGGATCGACAACGTCACCGCGGCCGACGGACTTGCCGTGGGGCGCCCGTCTGGTTTCGTGGGCAGGGCAATGAAGCATCTGATCGATGGCTATTACACGATCGACGACGATGATTTGTTCCGTCTGATTGCCCTGCTCCACGCCACCGAGGGGATTGACATCGAGCCCTCCGCAGCTGCTGGTGTGGCGGGGGTGCTGCGAGTGCTGAGTGATGGCGAGTATCTCCAACGCCTTGGCGCCACGGAGAATTTTCTGGGAAACGCCACTCACATTGCGTGGTGCACGGGCGGATCCATGGTGCCGCGCCAAGAGATGTCGGCCTACATCGGCAGGGGAGAGGCACTCCTCAGTCGGGATGAGGTTTCCTGCTCGACGTACACTTGAGAACCATGACGAGCACTTGGGAACCATGACGAGGACATGTGTGAAGGAGGAAATCAATACGCTCTTGTGGGTGGGTGCCTGCTGCTGGATTGAACGTGCCGCACATCCGACGGCATGATTTTTCGGTGGTCGGTAGTGTTTTCGGAGCAAAAGGGCTGGGAATGCCCGAGGAGGAACGATGGAAGGCGACGAGCTGCAGAGACTCGCGCATGAGCGGGCTCTCGAGCTGCCAGGCTCCCACCTCGATCATCCGTTTGGTCCTGACTGGGACGTGTTCAAAGTTCGGGGCAGGGTGTTCATGCTGCAGACCAGACGCGCGGACACACCAATCGTCACATTGAAGGCCGATCCGACCGCAAGCGAACTACTTCGCGAGACCTATTCGCAGATCCGGCCGGGATACCACATGAACAAGCGACATTGGATCACCCTGAACCCGGGCGACGAGATCGACGAGCAACTGGTGAGGGACTTGGTCACCGAATCCTATTTGCTGGTGGTCGACAAGCTGCCCCGTGCGCAACGCCCCGTCAACCCGGACACGTTCGGTCAATCAGTCAACCCGGACACGTTCGGTCAATCAGTCAACCCGGACACGTTCGGTCGGTCCGAGGAGGATTCCCCATCCGGGCTATGAGGTGGCATGCAACCTCATTCCAGTGTCCGGGGTCCTCGTCCTCTGACGTGGTCCCCAACCCCGCGCGGTTCCATCACATCCATTTCTTCCGTTTGAAGATGAAGTACAAACCAGCTGCGAAAATCACCATGCCTCCAATGGCAAGTGGATATCCCAACGCCCAGTGCAGCTCCGGCATCCGATCGAAATTCATACCGTAGACGGCAGCGATGAGCGTGGGGGCAAAGAGGACGGCCGCCCACCCGGAGATCTTCTTCATGTCCTCGTTCTGGCGTTGGGACACCAACGTGGCGTTGACGTTGAGGATCTGGGACAGAGAGTCGCGCAGCACGGTGGATTCGGTGATGACCCGGACCAGGTGGTCGGAGACATCCTGAAGATACGTCCGCAACTCGGCCGGGATGTCGTAGGAGTCCGAATCGTTGTGGAGGCGTTCAATCACCTTTGCGAGGGCGGTGGCCGCATGCAGCAGGTCGATCACCTCCTGACTCAGGCGATAGATGCGCTCTGCCGCGGTGGGGTCGCCACTGAACACTTGCCGCTCGATCTGTTCCTTGTCGATCTGAAGGCCATCGAGTACCGGGAAGTATCCGTCGACGACGGCGTCAAGTAGCCGGTAGACCATCGCTTCTGGTCCGAGTTTCAATAGATCGTGGTTGTCCAGGAGTGGTGCCCCGCTCCCGAGCGGAGCCTCGGTGTCGCCTTCGTGCCGGGCGGTGAGGGATTCGATTTCGGTGCCGTCGATGAGGCGACCGTCCTGACAAATGATGGTGAGGGCACGCGGCTGCATGACCAAGTGAAATTCGCTGAACTGCACCTCTTCGATCTCATCCATGTATCGGGCTGAACGAACCACCAAGAAGAGGATGTCGCCGTAACGCTCCACCTTGGGGCGCTGCCCGGCGTGCATGAGATCCTCGACGAGCAGCGGGTGTAGATGCCAGGCGGCAGCGAGTTCGTCTATTCCATCCTGATTCGGGGCGGACAGGACGGTCAACGTCATGCGATCGCTGGATTCTTCTGCATAGCGCAATGCTTCTTCGAAGCTGCAATGCGAGTCGACCGAAAGTGGCTCGCCACCCTCGATGCGCCGAACAAGGACAGGCGGTCTTGAAGGAAGAGATGCAGGGACGTCCTGTTCATGAAGCGGCCTGTTGAGGAAGTTTGGACGCTCACGTTTCATGGTCATTTCTCCTCCTTGCTGTCACCCAGCCATCCCGGCGGCTGTGCACGACCTTCAAAAAGGCGATGGCGTGGGATCTCATTCAGTTGGCCAGATTATCATTTGCCTGCCAACGTTCATCATCTGGCCCTGTACCTTCATGTGCGTTTGCAAGCCAGTGGCTCCGCTTGGCCATCACCAGCAGTCAGCTGGGGTTGCGGCGGTGCCAAAAGAAGCGCTTGGTGAGTTCGGTGGCGGCGAGGTAACCGAGAGTGATGAGTAGGATGATCCCAAAGAGCGTCAACGGGATGGGAACGAGTTTGAGGGCGCTGGCGATTGGGCTGTAGGGGATGAGGACCGTGACGATCGCGACCGCAGCGCTGGAGACGATGACCCACTTACTGGGTCTGCTTCTGTAGATCGGTCCGCGGGTGCGGAGTACGAAGAGCACTCCAACTTCAGTGAGGACGGAGCCGAGGAACCAGGCGCTGCGGAACTCGGCGGCTTCGGAATGAAACCCCCAGCGGAGAACCATGAACGTGGTGAGGTCGAAGACGGAGCTGAGCAGGCCGAAGACGATCATGTAGTTGCGGATCAGCCGGATGTTCCATTTCTGCGCCCGTTTCAGCTGTCCGGGATCGACACTGTCGGTGGCGATCGTGGTGGCAGGAAGATCGGTGAGCAAATTGATGAGAAGAATCTGGCCCGCAAGCAGGGGAAGGAATGGCAACACCACGGAGGCGATGGCCATGCTGATCATGTTGCCGAAGTTGGCGCTGGTGGTCATGAAGATGTACTTCATCGTGTTCGCGAACGTACGCCGGCCCTGCTGTATCCCGGCGAGGAGAGCACTCAGGTCCTTTTCGAGCAGGACGATCGCAGCAGAAGCCTTTGCGACGGAAACAGCTGATTCGACGGAAATGCCGACGTCGGCTGCATGCAGGGCGGGTGCGTCGTTGATGCCGTCACCGAGGTATCCGACGACGGCGCCGTTCGCGCGGTAGGCCTTCACGAGACGTTCCTTCTGTACTGGCGTGAGCTCGCTGAAGACGCTGACGCGCGAGACCAAATCCGGGAGTGTCTCATCGGTTTCGCGGTTGATGTCCGCGCCGGTGAGGACCGTCGTGGTGTCAAGCCCGACCTGATCGGCGACGTGGGCGGCCACCAAACGGTTGTCGCCGGTGATCATCCGGACGGAGACTCCGGCATCGACGAGGGCGGCAATCGTTGCACGCGCATCGGCTTTGACGGGATCGGCGAAGGTAAGGAGTCCAACGAGCTCCATTGCGGACTCGTCGGCGACGCCGACTTTCTCGCCGTCGAACCGGCGCGTGGAGACACCCAGTACCCGGTATCCGGCGGCGCTCAGCGCCGCGAAGTGTTCACGAAGGGTGCCCTCGTTTTCTGCGAGTGGTGCCGACGAGCCGTCGGAGAGACGCACGGTGGTACAGACGTTGAGGACGCAGTCCAACGCCCCCTTGGTGACCAGAACCGGTCCGTCCATCCCTGTGTCCAGGAGTACGCTGAGCCGCTTGCGGTCGAAGTCATAGGGCACTTCGTCGAGTTTGGTCGTTGTGGAGGGCAGCGGGGGCGAACCGGCGATGATGGCGTCGTCGATCGGGTTGCGAAGCCCGAGCTGCAATGACGCGTTTGCACAGGCGAGCATGAGCACTTCCGTGCTCAGGTTTCCGGTGAGATCGGTCGCCTCGTGGAGAACCACATGGCCTTCGGTCATGGTCCCGGTCTTGTCCGAGCAGAGCACGCTCATCGATCCGAAGTCCTCGATTGCGTCGAGTCTGCGGACGATGACCTTGCTCTTTGCCATCATCTGGGCACCTTGGGCAAGGCTGATGGCGACGATCGCCGGGAGTAGTTGAGGGGTGAGTCCAACGGCGAGAGCGAGAGAGAACAGCGCCGAATCGAGGATCGGGCGGTGCAGCAGGAGATTGGCCACGAAGATGAGGACGACGAGCACGATCATGATGCGGGCCAGCATGAAACCGAACGAGGTCAAACCACGCTCGAATCCCGTTGTGGGTGTTGTGGTGCGCAACCGCTCGGAGACGGCCCCCATCTCGGTCGACTGCCCTGTGTCAGTGATGAGGACGGTACCGCTTCCACTGGAGACATGTGTACCGAGGAATAGCATGGTGCGGCGCTGGTTGACCGGCGCATCTGCCGGGCTGATGCCCGCCACCTTGTCGAGCGGGAACGTCTCGCCGGTCAACGCCGACTCATCCACTGTCAACCCCTTGGAGGCAAGCACGATGCAGTCGCCGGGGACGAGGTCCCCGGCGGACAACATGACAACGTCTCCGGGAACGATCTCGATCACGGGAACGTCGGTCTCGGCGCCGTCGCGAAGCACCCTTGCACGAACGGCAACGACCGCAAGCAGGGCTCGCATGGCTCGGCTTGCGCCCCGCTCCTGCCAGAATCCGAGAAGGCCGGAGAGGAGGATGATCACCAGAATGATTGTGGCATCGGTGTAGTCGCCAAGCACACCGGACAGGACGGTCGCAGCGATCAGAATCAGTACGATGGGACTGAGGAACTGCTTTGCCAGCAGCCGCCATTGCGATGGCTCGCGTTGCGTGGACAGTGCATTGGGGCCGAAGCGGCTCAGCTTCTCGGAGGCGCTGGCGCCCGCCAGCCCCTGGGATGTCGATCCCAGGCGCCGCAGTACCTCCTCCGGGGGGATGCTCCAGACAGGCGAATCCCCTGCTGCACGCAGTGATCCGTTGCCCTCGGTGAAGTCAATCATGAGCGGCTCGCAGGTGTCACGGAAGGTGGGCCGCCATGGAAGCCGCGGTGACCCGGCACGAAGCAAGGGCCCCGTGTCTGGCTAGGCTACGCCCATCGTGTGTGGCACACAACGGACTCCGCGAACATCGAAGGGTCCCGTAGTGCGCGTGGCTGAGCCTTCCTATGCAACGTCCAGAATCACCTTTCCGAGGTGCCCACCGGTGGCGAGGATCCTGTGCGCCTCGGCCGCTTGGGCCAGTGGCAGGTGTGCCTGGACGGGAAGTCGGATTGAGCCGTCCGCCAGCAACGGCCACACCAACTCGTGGGTGTACTTCAAGATCCTTTGCTTGTCCCACGGCGCGCGGGAGCGCAGGGTGGTCCCGATGATGTGAGCCCGCTTGGACATGAGCGCGCCGATGTTCAACTCACCGGTGTTCCCGCCCAAGGTGCCGATGATGACAAGACGACCGAACTCACGAAGCATGGAAACATTCTTGTCCAATGCGCCACCGCCGACGACGTCGAGAATGATGTCCGCTCCACCTGCGGCACTCACTTCCCGAGGAATGTCCGCCGTGTGGCGATTCCACGCCTCTTCCGCACCCAGCAAGGTGACCGCGGCGACGGCGTCGTCCGAACCGACCGTCGTGAGCACGCGCGCACCCAAGGCCCGAGCAAGCTGAATCGCAAAACTGCCGATGCCGCCGGTTCCTCCGTGGACGAGTACCGTGTGCCGCTCGGCGTTGCCCAAACGATCCGCGGGTTCAGTGTGCAGCCCGCCTTCGAGCACCAGATTGGAGACGACTGTCGCGGCCACTTCGATCAAGCCGCCGGCGTCGGCGAGCGAGAGCGATGATGGCGCGGGCAATACCTGTACCTCCGGTACCGCGACGACTTCTGCGTAGCCGCCCCCGGACAGGAGCGCAACCACGTTTTCTCCGGTGTCCCGGCGCTTGCCCGACACTTCAAGACCGGGTAGCGGAGAGGCACCGGGAGGAGGCGGGTATCGCCCCGCGACCTGAGCGAGATCCGCGCGGTTGACTCCCGCTGCCACGACGTCAATGAGGACTTCTCCCTTGCGAGGCGTTGGATCGGGAACGTCTGAGACTTCCAGACGATGGTCCTCAGTAATCGTGATGGCTCGCATGCTTTCACGATAGCTGGTGGACGCTCGCCGGAGGTGGAAGCACCCGTGCGATCCATGCCGGGAGAACGTTTAGTGCCGCGGCGCCGATCAGGTGTCTTTGCGTGCACGTGTCGCGAACTCTCACGGTCGATGGTCCCAAGAGAAGGTTCGCAGGCGGGCGTAGCGTCGGGAGAGATCGCACGGACGCGTCGCTAACATGAGAGAAAGCCGAGTTTATGTCTGTTGGCCTCAATGACCCTTCTGGCAGTGCCTCTTCCGGAAGGATCTCTCTTGGCGAGCGAAGAATCCACCCGATTGGATCGGTACGGCCGGTGGACTGGGTCTATGACCGCGCACCGATGACAATCTACTGGGAGATGACGATTGCCTGCGCGCTCGCCTGCAGGCACTGCCGTGCCAAGGCTTGGAAACGTCCCGCACCGGGAGAGTTGACGACGGAACAGGGCGTGCAGCTGCTTGATGAGATCACCCGCTTCGGAGAACCTTTGCCCCACATGATCCTCAGTGGCGGGGATCCGTTGCGCCGAGCCGACCTCATGGAACTTCTCCAGGAGGCGCGAGAACGTGGCCTCGGGGTTTCGCTTTCACCCGCCGTCACCCCGGATCTCACCCGCGAACGATTGGCGGGTCTTCGGGGGGCGGGCACCACCGCGATTTCTCTCAGTCTGGACGGCTCGAATCCGGAGTTGCACGACGGCCTGCGGCGTGTTGCGGGGACGTTCGATCTCACGATGAGAGCCCTCGACTGGGCCGGGGAATTGGAGATTCCGGTTCAGGTCAACACCCTTGTCACCAATGAGACAATGCGGGATCTTCCCGCTCTGTACAGGCTGTTGGCCACGAAACATGTGCAGCGCTGGACGCTTTTCTTCCTCATCCAGACCGGTCGCGGCAAGATGCTGCGTGAGATCACGGCGGAGCAGGCCGAACAGGTTCTCGTCTGGCTCGACGGTCTGCGCGGTACGGCACCCTTCAACGTGAGCACCACGGAGGCCCTTCACTTTCGGCGCGTCACCGCCCAAGCGATGGAAGCGCGAGGGATGACGCGCGAAGAGATCGCCGCTTCGCCAGTGGCCCGCGCCTTCGGCGTACGCGACGGCAACGGCATCGTCTTCATCTCGCACACCGGCGACGTCACCCCTTCGGGATTCATGCCGGTGACCATTGGAAACGTCAAGGAAGACAGCTTGGTGGACCTGTACCGGAACCACCAGCTGATGCGCGACTTGCGCACCCCCTCCCGTTTTGGAGGAGACTGCGGGGTCTGCGAGTACAACACGTGGTGCGGGGGAGCGCGCTCGCGGGCCTACAGCGCGACCGGCGATCCCTTGGCTGCGGACCCGCTGTGCTCCTATCAGCCGGCGGTGCGCCGCTGAACGTGCGGCGTGAGCAACCCGCTTCAACGCGAGTTGGTTACTCAAGGGACGCGATCAGCCGTTCGACGCGTGCTCGAATCTCGTCGCGGATCGGGCGCACCGCGTCAATCCCTTGCCCTGCGGGATCATCCAGTTCCCAGTCCTCGTAGCGTTTGCCCGGATGGAAGGGGCAGGTGTCTGCGCAGCCCATCGTGATGACGACATCGGAATCCCGAACTGACTCCGCGGTGAGTAGCTTTGGGTGCTCCGTCGAGATGTCGATGCCCACCTCCCTCATTGCCTCGATCGCGACGGGATTGATCTGATCCGCTGGAATCGAACCCGCTGAACGGATGTCGAACCGCCCCTCTCCCAGGTGCCGAAGGAATCCGGCAGCCATCTGCGAACGTCCAGCGTTGTGAACGCAGACGAAGAGAACGGAAGGTTGCGTGGTGCTCATGAGGTTCCTCCTGAAGACGACGGACACGTACCGGTCAAGAGAATCGTACGTTCGTTGGCTCCGCCGAGGCGAGCACGTGGAAGAACGTCAGTGTCCGCGATGGCGTTCGTGAGCCCGGATTCTACGCTTCGCCCGGATTTCCTCGCGTTCCTCGGCGGTACGACGGCGGTGTTTGGCCCGCTTGTCCTTCTTCACGGCTTCATGAGCCAACCGGATTGCTTCTTGGGAGGCAGTTGAGGGCCTGCGTTGCTCCTTCGCGGCATGTCGCGCGGCGCGTTTCGGGTTGTGTGATGATCCATGCCGCCTGGACGACGGCACGGCTGGCGCTGCCTCGGCTTCGGCAATCAGTTGGCCGCCGATGTGGTTGAGCAGATCGTAGAGCTGGGGCTCGCTTGGCTCTGGCCCCAAAACTTGTTGTGTGGCACGTATGCCGTCATCGGTTGCCACCTCCAAGGTGAGCACCCAGAATTGTCCATTGAACCAGATGGTTGATACTCCCATGATCCCTCTCTCAGGTACGCCAAAGGCGCCTGATTGCAGGGGACTCTTCTGACGAAGTGACGAAGTGACGAACACTGAGAGCGTCATCCGGACTTCCCGGCCGGACCGTGCAGTTTGTGCAACAAGCTTTTCTACATGTTACATCTCTTGCCTTGCCTTGCCTTGCCTGGCTCCTGGCTTGCCTGGCTCCTGGCTTGCCCGGCCTGGATCGTTCGTTTGACCGTCCGCGGTTCTTTTGGGTGCTCACTCCGGCTTTTGCGGGCGCTCCCATTCCTCGATCGGTCCGGGAACCACGTAGAACAATGGATGGGCAGTGGGGGAGAGGCTCTCCGTTCTAGTTGCATCCTCGGGACTGCGTTCGCGAAGTTTTCGTAACAAGTGCTGCCATTCGTAGTCGAGC
>WPCI01148221.1_pt1 | contig 35812 bp, 34 predicted proteins | sample 5399871 | NCBI WGS metagenome assembly WPCI01 (sample SAMN12869469, study PRJNA574797) | sludge metagenome | isolation source: wastewater treatment of pH7 | place: China:Beijing | collected 2019-05-20 | reverse complement strand
CTCCAAAGTCGGCTTCGAATGCGAGGACCCGGCGGAGCTGGCCGACCGGTTTCGTTCCGGGTTCACGACGCTTCTCGAACCGACGGTCAACTGGCTGGATGATCAGGGTCTGAGACCGGCCAAAACACTCTGGCATGCGGCGGCCGACCGGCTGGCCCAGTCTCTGGTCTGGTCGGGCAAGGCTTTCGACCGGCCCGACCTCGCGCTTGAACTGACCCGGCTGACGGTCGGCCCGGAAAGTCCCGATTCCCGTCTCGCTATCGAGATCAAGCGGGCAGAAAACGAATGGGGAGAAGAGTTCCACCTCCGCAACACCTGTTGTCTCGCCTATCGGACGGCCGGCGGCGAACTCTGCCAGTCCTGCCCCCTGGTGAAGACCCGCGGCTGATCAGCCGCGGGCCATATCGGCCAGTTTGGTGACCGTGTTCATGTTGCGGGTCGTGCCGGTCAGTTCCTTGCCGAAGCCAAGCTTCGACACTCCAAGACCGTCGGGATAGTGGATGAAAACTTCTCGCGCCGCTGACTCGAAGGTCTCGTTCTCGCGGCCTTTCGCGACCGCGTCCAGGTCTGACGGTGGTTTGCGGTCGAGGAAGAGAACGGCAACCCGGTTGCCGGGCTGATCGGAAAAGGGGTTGATGTCGACCAGGTCGCGCATTTCGCGAGCCGTCCGGACGAACACATCCATCTTCTTTCCTGCGTAGTCGGTCAGCCGCTGCCCGAGGATCTCCTTGACCTTCGATGCTTCGTCAACGGTCTCGAACACGACGTTGCCGCTGGCGATGTAGGTGCGGACTGCATCGAACCCGGCTTCCTCGCACATCGCCTTCAGGTCCTTCATCGGCAGTTTTCCGGTGCCTCCGACATTGATCGCCCTGAGCAGGGCCACATACACGGTCGTTCCGGCCATCGGTCAAACCTAGAGCACCGGTCAAATCCCGAATCCTGATCCGATTTACAGGCTCGCTATTCTCGTTGGATGGCTGAACGTGAATACCAGCGCGACTATCTCGGGGCAATTGCCGACCACATCGTCGTTTTTGACGGTGGCATGGGCGCAACCCTGGAGATGTTTGACCTTACCCAGGAGGATTACGGCGGACTGGCCGGCAAGTGCCACGAGGCCCTCGTACTGAATCGTCCTGACGTGATCGAAGGTGTCCACAGCTCGATGATCGAGGCCGGTGCCGAGGTGGTCGAGACCGACACCTTTCAGGCCTCCCGGATCAAGCTGGAAGAGTGGGGTCTTGAAGACCACACCGAAGAGATCAATATCAAGGCCGCCGAGATCGCCCGCAAGGCAGCCGGTCCGGACCGGTTCGTTGCCGGATCAATCGGCCCGACCGGTCACTTGCCGGCCTCCGACGATCCGACCCTCGGCAATATCCGTTTCCCCGAACTTGTCACCGTTTTCACCGAACAGGCGAGCGGCCTGGTCCGCGGTGGTTCCGACCTGATCATCATCGAAACCGCCCAGGACATTCTTGAAGTGAAGGCAGCCGTTTTCGGCGCCCGGGCCGCGTTCGAGGAAGTCGGCCGTGAAGTCCCGATCCAGGTTTCAGTTTCGCTCCTGCCGAACGGCGGAAAAATGCTGCTCGGCACCGACATACAGGCGGTGCTTACCACCCTGGAAGCGTTGAGGGTCGACGTGATCGGTCTCAACTGCTCGACCGGACCCGAAGACATGCGGGACGCGATCCGTTATCTCGGCGAGAACAGCACGGTCCCGGTCCACTGCATCCCGAATGCCGGCCTGCCCCTCCAGGGACCGGACGGCGAAACGATCTTCCCCGAGAAGCCCGAGCCCCTCGCGGCGACTCTCGGTGAATTCGTCGAACGCTACGGCGTCGGGGTGGTGGGTGGCTGCTGTGGCACCACCCCGGAGCACATCAAGGCAATCGCCGGCCGGGTCCGGGATCTGAAGCCGGGACCGCGTCCGGAGCCAGGTCCGATCCAGGTCTCCTCGATGATGACTTCCACCCCGCTGGTTCAGGAGCCTGCCCCCACCATGGTTGGTGAACGGGTCAATTCGCAGGGATCACGCCGCGCGAAGGAACTACTTCTGGCAGACGACTACGACACGATCACCCAGGTCGCCGAAGACCAGGTTGAGGGTGGCGCCCATGTACTCGATGTCTGTGTCGCCCTGACCGAACGCCAGGACGAGGACGAGCAGATGAGGGAAGTGGTCAAGCGGATATCGCTGACCCAGCCCGCCCCGATCCAGGTCGACTCGACCGAACCGGATGTGATCAAAATGGCCCTGGAACAGATCCCGGGCCGGGCGATCGTGAACTCGGTCAACCTGGAAGCCGGACGGGACAAGCTCGATACGGTGGTGCCACTGGCCAAGGCCCACGGCGCCTGTCTGATCGCCTTGACGATCGATGAGGTCGGCATGGCGAAAACTGCGGATCGCAAGGTCGAGATCGCCAGGCGGATCACCGAAATGGTCTGCGACGAACACGGGCTCGACCGCGAAGCGCTGATTTTCGATGACCTCACCTTCACCCTGACCACGGGTGACGAAGAGTGGCGGCCTTCCGCAATCGAGACCATCGAGGGGATCCGCCGGATCAAGGCCGAAATCCCCGGGGTCAAGACTTCACTGGGTGTCTCCAACGTCAGTTTCGGCGTCGGCCTGCCGGCCCGCGCGGTGCTCAACTCGATCTTCCTCCACCACTGCGTGGAGGCCGGGCTTGACCTGGCGATGGTCAACCCGAACCACATCAAGCCCTACGGCGAGATCCCGGCCGAGGAAGTCGAGCTGACCGAGGACCTGGTCTTCAACCGGCGCGAGGATGCGCTGGAGCGGTTCATCCAGCATTTCGAATCGAAGGGCGAAGAAGCTGAAGAGGAAGCGGAAGACGCGACCCTCGGCATGGAGCCGGAAGAAGCCCTGCACTTCATGATTCTGCGCCGCAAGAAGGAAGGCGTCGAGGACTGGATTGACAAGTCGGTTGAGAAGATCGGCGCTGTTCCGACCCTGAATGACGTTCTGCTGCCGGCGATGAAGGAAGTCGGTGACAAGTTCGGAGCCGGCGAACTGATCCTGCCCTTCGTGCTTCAGTCCGCCGAGGTGATGAAGAAGGCGGTCGCCCGTCTGGAGAACTACCTGGACCGGATCGAAGGCCACACCAAGGGCAAGGTCGTGATCGCGACCGTTTTCGGGGATGTCCACGACATCGGCAAGTCACTCGTCAACACAATCCTGACCAACAACGGCTACACCGTGGTAGACCTCGGCAAGCAGGTTCCGGTCGACACGATCATCGATGCCGCGATCGAACACGATGCCGATGCGATCGGCCTTTCGGCCTTGCTCGTTTCGACGTCCAAGCAGATGCCGATCACAATTCAGGAGCTGCATTCCCGCGGGCTCGAGTACCCGGTGATGATCGGTGGTGCCGCAATCAACCGTGACTTCGGACGGCGGGCACTCTACCCCCACGGCAAGGAATCAGACGAGGTTTACGCTCCGGGAGTCATCTACTGCAAGGATGCCTTCCAGGGGCTCGACACGATGGACGCCCTGATCGACGGCGAGGCCCGCGAGGGACTGATCGAACGGCTCCGGCAGGAAGCGGAGGACTACCGCAACAAGCCGGTGATCATCGAGGATCTGCCGCCGCTGGATGACGATTCGGTCCGTTCCAGCGCCGACACCGACGCCCCGATACCGGAGCCGCCCTTCTGGGGCGTCCGCGAGGTTCCGGTTGATTTCAACGAGGTCTTCAATCACTTGGACCTTCATGTTCTTTTCAAACTCCACTGGGGCGGCAAGGGCGTCAAGGGCGAAGCCTGGGAGAAGCTGGTCTCCGAGGATTTCCGTCCGCGGCTGGAACGGATGTGGGCGGAGCAGGATTACCTCCATCCACGGGCCCGCCTCGGGTATTTCCCCTGCAACGCCGACGGCAATGAACTGGTCATCTTCGACCCGGAGGACCACGACCGGGAGATCAACCGCCTGGTCTTCCCGCGCCAGCCGAAACACGACCGGATCTGCCTGACCGACTTCTACCGGCCGCTGGGCGATGACGGCGTGCGTGATGTGGTTGCCCTGCAAGGCGTCACGGTCGGCCCCGATGCGACCGAACTGATGGACCGCCTTCACGAGGAGGGCGAGTTCGCCGAACAGCTTTTCACCCACGGACTAAGCGTCCAGTCGGCCGAGGGCATGGCCGAATGGCTCCACTACAAGTCACGTCAGGATCTGGGCATACCTTCGACTCAGGGCCGACGCTATTCCTGGGGCTACCCGGCCTGCCCCGACCAGTCCGAGCACGAGAAGGTCTGGCAGTTGCTCGACCTGGATCAGATCGGAATGTACCTCTCGGGCGGTTACGCGGTGATGCCCGAGCAGTCCACGGTCGCGATCATCGCCCACCACCCTCAGGCGGTCTACTTCGGCATGAAGTCAGGTTTCATCCCCAAGGGAGAGGCCCCGGACGAGGTCATAGCCGAATCAGACCGGTCGGCCAACCCCCCGGAAGCCGACCCCGCAGAGGGGGCTGTCGAAGCTGAAGGTCAGCTCGAAGCCGGGGACGAGGCGACTCCCGCCGGCGCCTGACAGATGTCTGCCTTCTGCTCCGGGCCTTTTCCATTCGGCCGCGGACTCACCATTTAATGACCAGCCCCGGCTCCGAACACCACCAAACCGGGACGAAAGTCCCGGCCATTGGTTCCAGGCGTGCTCGGTCACTCGCGATCACGGCACTGCTCATTGCCGCTCTCTGGATCATCGTCGTCCCGGCCCTGAACCGCACATTGGAATACGACGATCCGATCAAGACCGGAGAGCAACTTGTTCTCGCACCGGGGATCACCTTCGTTCCGCCTCCCGGCTGGAATCTGGAGTCGGGGCTCAGAGCCAGTGATCACACCCGCACCAAGGCCCAGGGTGCGCCGGCGGCTCTCGCCCTTGGCCCGATCACGGCGGATGTCAACGCGTCGCCTGCCGAGAGCAACGAAACCCCGCAAGACCTGATCGGGGAAATCGAGCGCACCTCGGTGCAATTCGAAAGCGAAACCCTGAATGCGACCGGGCAGAAGTTGACCTTGCCGGTTGAAGGCTGGAAGACACCCGGTCTGGCGGAGCACTATGTCGCACCCTCCAGCGAAGGAGTGCTGGCGGCCTTCGTGATCGATGGCACCAATGTTGTCGTGAAGGTGGTCGGCCCCGCCGCCCAGATGGACGATCAGGATGAAGCAATCGGGGAGATGCTGGCCAGCTTCGCCTATGAGCCTGCGGGCAGCGGAAAGCAGAAGGCCGCCAAGTGAACGGTGCCTCCGACAGCCCGAACCGGGACCAGATGGCCGATCAGCTTCAACGCCGCCAGGAGACCCTGGAGATCTCTGGCTGGGGGTTGCCTTTCCGGTTTTTCCAGCCTCACAATCCCTGTTTCTGGGCATTCGTCGCCCTGACCATCTGGGGCGTGATCCAGATGTGGGAGCAATGGTCCCACGTGAACCTCGGGATCGCGACGCTCGCAAGCTCGGTCGTCCTCCTGGCTCTATACGGGATAGTGCTGGGACTTGTCTTCTTGAATATCGACCGCTATGACGGCCAGCCATTCAAGCTGCTGGCGGTCGCCTTCATTTGGGGTGCCGTACCGGCGGTCTTCGGCATGGCGATCGGCGCGAACGAGGCTCTCGGCCAGATCTACGGCAAGCTGTTTGGCCAGGCCTTCACGACCGACTGGTCGGCCGCGCTGAGTGCACCGTTCGTAGAGGAAACCGCCAAGGGAATCGGCTTCCTGCTGCTTCTTGGTCTCGCCTCACGCCGTATCCGGAGCGTTTCGGATGCGCTTCTGGTCGGCGCATTCATCGGTCTTGGTTTCGAGATCCTTGAGGATCTCCTCTATACCTTCAATGCTGCGATAACGGCTTCCGGGTCCGATCAGGTCGGTGCCGCGATCCAGATGGTGATCGTCCGCAGCAGCAGCGGGATTTTCTCCCATGCCTTGTTCACCGCCCTCTTTTCAGCAGGATTGATCTATCTGGTCGGAACGCCGGCCTTGAAACGGAACGCAGGCCGCGGAATCCTGCTCATGTTTGTCGCCGTGCTCTCACATGGTGTGTGGGACGGAGCCGCGGCGATCGCGGGTGGTGGCGGCGGCGCTGTGGTGGTCATGGCTGTGATCATGATCGTCGGCCTTTGCGCTCTTGTTTACGCCTTTCGACGTGCGGCTTCCCGGGACCGTGAATGGATCCGGGATGTCCTTGGACCCGAAGTAACCAGCGGGAACCTGCGACCGGAGGAACTTGACGCAGCCGCCGGAACACACAAGCAGAAGGTGGCCTTCGTGAAAGCTCCCGGAGGCAAGAAGACCCGCCGGGGCCGGCGCAACCGCAAGCGCCTGGTTGCGGCTTGCCGGAATCTGTCTCGCCAACTGGCCAGGTCCCGCGGCGAAGACTCGCCCGGAGTCGAATCGGCCCGCGAGCGAATTCTCTCGCACCGCAACTGACACTCAGGCTTTGAGTAGTGAGCCATTCTCTGGGATCGGCAGAACCCGACCGCCTATGGGGTGGAACTCGAACGGCCGGCCGGAGGCGGGAAATCCAGGTTCCCTGTCTCTGCTTCAAGTCGCCCTTTTCCATGGGCTACCAGTACCCGTTCACGACTGTGAGAATCAGCTCATCCGGCACAGCGTCGCGAGCCGGGTTCGGCTGTGAAGCCAGTCAGCTTTCAAGCACGGTCCGGAACCGGTCGGGGATCACCTGGGGAGCCTGGCTCCTGGTCTCGATGCAGACGTACGAGATCGCGATCTCCGCAATCAGATCTCCGTCACGTGTGAACTCGAACTCCATCGAGAGCGAGCGACTGGTGATCGAGCCGACGGTCACCTTGATGTCGACTTCCTCGTCGTAGTGGACAGGCCGCCGGAAGCGGATGTTCGCCTCGGCCATTGCGAAATCAAGGCCAAGATCGGTCAATGAGGAATAGCCTCCGAGATGGTCCCGGAAGAACTCCGTCGCAGCGATATCCGCGTAAACCAGATAGTTGGCGTTGAAGACAATGCCGACCTGATCACATTCGTTGTAGCGGACCCGCAACCTGTGAGTTGTTTCCGGTGTCATTGGCTCGATCGCAAGCGTACCGATGCGCTTCAAGGTACCGCGGACCCGGCCCGGTGAGAAACTACAAGCATGAGCGAATTCACAGCGTTTCATCGCGGCGGTAGCGGGTCGACTCTGGTCCTGCTGCATGGGTTCACCGCTACCTGGCAAATCTGGGAGCCGATCGTCGAGGCGCTGGAGACCGAGCACGATGTGTTTGTGCCCACGCTCCCCTTGCATGCCGGCGGACCGGGACTGGATGTGGAACCCGGGCTTCAATCGCTTCTGGATGCGACGGAGGCACTGCTGGACGAGGCCGGGATCGAGACGGCTCACATCGTCGGCAACTCACTCGGTGGTTACGCGGCTCTCGCTCTGGCAACTCGCGGACGGGCGAAAACCGCAACCGCTTTGGCCCCGGCAGGCGGTTGGGCGGCGGATGATCCGGCTCTCAACCAGACCATGGATTTCTTCCAGGAAATGCACGGGATGATCACCCTCGCCGCACCGCATGTCGACTCGCTGGTGGAAACCCCCGAAGGCCGGGCCCAGGCGATGCAGTTCCTGACCGAACATCCCGAAGTGATGCCTAAAGAGCTTGTTGCACAAGTTGTTCTCGGGGCAGCGGGCTGCGTTGACGCGGTAGACCTTGCCGAGATGGGCCGGACAGCCAACTGGGAACTTGCCACCGAGGCGATCGACTGTCCGGTGCGGATGATCTGGGGTACCAGCGACCGCATCCTTGCCTGGCCAACGGCCGCAGCCCGATTCAGGGAGTCGCTACCGAATGCGGACTGGATCGAACTCGAAGGTGTCGGCCACTGTCCCCAGCTTGACGTGCCAGTCGAGACCGCCCAGCTGATTCTGGACTTCACCAGAGACTGAACGAAACGGCCAGCGTGCCCTGTCTTTCCGCGACGGGTGGCCTGGCCACCCTGGTGAAAACCTTCGGTGGCCGCAGTAATTACCTGAGGTAGCCGGGCAGCCGCAGGCTTCATCCACGATATTGCGCTCAAGTGAACCCATACGCTGATCAGCGTTGATGCATGCGCCGGGCAAGGCGGATCACGGCTTGAGCGTGACGGGCGATCACCGGCCGCGGTTGAAAGCCCGGGCCGAACTCGACCACAAAGGCTGTAGTGCCGAAGCGGTGATGCTGCCAGCTGATCGCGCTTCCCGGGTAGTAGCCCCGGTCGCAGCTTCCCCCCGCCGACAGCCCCGAGAGACGGACGTAAAGTAGCGCCCAGCGCCGGTCGCGGTTGCAGGGAACCAGAGTCCGGCCCCAAGGCTGGTGATACCAGACCGCGAGGTCGAAGCCGACCCGCCCGCTCAGCCGCATGATCGCCCTGGTCTCTGGTTCCGAGGCGGGCCGGGGACCGGAGTTGTAGCCACCGTTCAGGCTGGCATCCCAGCGGTAGGGAAAGTTCCGATTGAGATCAACCCGGCGCGCGTTGCGGCGGGTTCCGGCCACCGTACCGTCCGGGTTGGCGGTCCGGATCGTCCAGACGCCGATGGCCCGGGGACCGGATCGGCCGGCCAGATCCTGGCGGATCCGTGAAACCACTCTCATGCCCTGTCGTTCGTCGCCGTGGATGGAGCCGACAACCAGAACCCGGAATTCGGCACGCTGATCTCCCTGCCGCCAGGTGGTGATCGCCCGGTCCTGTACCGACTTTCCGATCACCTTGTGGACCGTGCCTTCACTCGCACCGGACGCCCCGGAAGGAAGGACGCCCGCGATCGAAATCAAACCAATTGCTGTCAGAAGGCGGCGCACCGTTCCAACCTACCTGCGCCCGATCCGGCTGACAGAATCCCGCCGGTGAACGACCTCCCCGATGACGGACTGACTCGCTGCGCCTGGGCCGACAGCAGCGAGATGATGCGGAGCTACCACGACGACGAATGGGGCCGCCCCATCGTCGGCGAGCAGGACATGTTCGAGCGACTTTCGCTCGAGGCGTTCCAGGCCGGCCTCAGCTGGGCAACGATCCTCCGCAAACGCTTGGCTTTCCGCGAAGCATTTCGTGAATTCGACCTGGATTACTGCGCCGGACTCACAGAGACCGGAATCGAGGACCTGATGGGCAACGCGGCGATCATCCGGGCCCGGGCCAAGATCGAAGCGACCCGGGAAAATGCGATCGCCACCATCACCCTCCGCGAGGATGGTGGCCTGGTTGACCTGATCGGATCATTCGCTCCGGCAGCCTCCCCGGCCCCGTCGGCCCAGTCGGAAGTGCCAACCCGGTCACCAGAATCGGAAATGCTGGCGAAGGAGCTACGCCGGCGGGGATTCAAGTTCGTCGGGCCGACCAACATGTACGCCCTGATGGAGGCGGTCGGACTCGTCAACACCCACCTGATCGGCTGTTTCCGCCGCCACGCGGCCTGAATCCGTCGGCTTCCAGCCGGGACCCTTGAAGGTGTAGCCGATCCGGTCACGCCAGTTGTCGGATGCCTTCACATCGCGCCAGATATTCATGTATTCGCCGTAGGCGACCTTGACCGGATGGAAGGTCTCGATGTTCTTCGTGAGCCCATAGCGGACCCGTTCTTCTTCCGGTTCGAATGTGCCGAACATGCGGTCCCAGATGATCAGGATGCCGGCGTAGTTCTTGTCGAGGTACTGCTCCTGGGATCCGTGATGTACCCGGTGGTGGCTGGGCGTGTTGAAGATGAATTCGATTGGCCGCGGCAGCTTGCCGACCGCCTCGGTGTGGAGCAGGAACTGGTAGAGCAGGCTCCAGGAGAAGGCGAGGTAGATCATCCACGGCTCGAAGAGCAGCGCCCCCGGCATCCAGAAGAAGATCGAGCTGAAGGGCGACCAGTCCTGGCGCAGCGCAGTCGAGAAGTTGTAGTGCTCGGAGGAGTGATGGACCACGTGCATCGCCCAGAAGAGCCGGATCCTGTGGTGGCTGCGATGGAAGGCGTAGTAGGCGAGATCATCGACGAAGAAGAGCAGTACCCAGGTCCACCAGTCCGAGGGTGAGAGCTGGATCGGGCTGACCGAGTAGATCGCCGCGTAGATGACCAGCACGACCAGCTTCCAGGCACCTGCGATGAAGAGATGACCGAGCCCCATGCTGAGGCTGGTCGCGGTGTCCTTCTTCTCGAATCCAACCGGAGCGTCGGGATCCGCCGCCGGTGAAGTGGCCCCCTCCCCATGCTCGTGATCGTGAGCGGCGTGACGGAGGGTCAGGTACTCCAGCCCCATCGCCAAAAAGAAGAACGGGATCGCATAGATGATCAGATCGCCCATTTCCCAACTGGTTATACCAGTTTGGATTCCTGGCCGCAAGCACCGACTCCGTGGTCAAGCCGGGCCCACGACCTTTCCGGCTTGGCCGGTGAACCCCGCCTCAGGACGCGCGTTCGATGTCCGCTCTAAGCATCTGGCCTGCGACTTCCGCTGCCGCTTCCGGATCGCCGGCAGCGATCGCCCGACCGAGCTGGACAATGACCTCCGCGTCGTCAGCCCGGACCCGCGCGGCGACATCACCGAAACCGATCATCGCGGCCAAGAGCGAGTTGAGCGACAGGCGATAGGCGATATTGCCCGAACCGTCGACAATCGCCAGCCAGAACGCGGCGAAGGCAAGGTCGAGCGCCTCGTCATCACCGCTGCCGACAAGACCGGCCGCCTCGTCCCCCAGCACTTTGATCTCGTGACGCAGCACCTCACCCGCCCGGCCGGCGCAAAGCCGCGCCGCATCGACCCCGATCGATGCCCGCATCTCCAGTACCGAACGGACGATTTCTGCCGGTGGGTCGAGCCGATCCCCCCCGAGGTCCAGCATCACCTCGAGCCCGCCGGAATCGCGCCAGTCCAGAACTCGGGTTGCACCGCCGTGGGTGATGCGAATCAGCCCGGCCTGTTCAAGCCGCTTGAGGGCCTCGCGCACGGCGTGGCGATTCACACCGAACTCTTCCGCCAACACCCGTTCAGATGGGATCCGGTCCCCCGGAACAAGGTCGCCCTCGAGAATCCGCCGTCGCAGGGCGTCGTGAACCTGAAGCGAAACTGTGACCGGGCGCGCTGAACTCATGGCGAGGTTCTACCAGTTGGACTGCCGACGAGCCTCCGATAGTTTGGTGGTCCCCGAGCAAAGGAACCCTTGTCCCAATTGAAACTGTTGCTGGCCGGGATCGTCTTCACCGGCGAAACCATCCTGCGCTACGACCGCGCCGAGCACCTCTGGGCCGGCAGGCATCGCGAGCGCGAGCAGATCGGAGGATTCCCAGGCGATTTCGTCGCCGCCTTACTGACCGGCCCCGGAACCAACCCGGTGAAGGCGGCAGGGACGGGATCGGCCGCATGACACCCGAATTCACCCCGTTTCATCGCGGCGGTTCGGGGCCACCGCTCGTCCTGATCCACGGGTTCACTGACACCTGGCGGACCTGGGAGCTCGTGATCCCTCACCTGGAGCGGAATTTCGACGTGCTGGCGATCACCATGCCAGGTCACGCCGGCGGCCCGCCAATCCCGGGCGAGGTAACGACCGAAAGTCTGCCCGACGGGATCGCCCTGGCTATGGACGAAGCCGGGTTCGCGCAAGCCCACCTGGCCGGCAACTCGTTGGGTGGGTTCGTCGCACTTACGCTGGCCTCCCGCGGTCGGGCTCGCTCGGTCACCGGCCTGGCACCCGCCGGTGGCTGGTCGGCCGAGTTCCAGGAGCAATTCGCACTCGACTACTTCATCACGCAGCAGGAGATGGTCCGCAAGGCCGCGCCGTTCGCCGACCAGATTGCCGCGACCCCCGAGGGCCGTCGGCAGGCAACCAGGTTCATCGTCGAGGACGACAGCCTGATCACGCCCGCGATGGTCGTCCATCAACTGGTCGGTGCCGCGAACTGCGCGGCGGCGTTACCGATGGTCGCAGCCGCCCGCCGTGAAGGATTCACGCTTGACGCTGCCCGGATTGGTTGCCCTGTTCGCTTCGTCTGGGGCAAGGCTGACAAGCTGCTCCGCTGGCCCGACACCTCTGTCCGCTTCCGGGAGGAGTGGTTCCCCCGGGCCGAGTTCGTCGAACTCGAGGGCGTCGGTCATTGCCCGCAGCTCGAGGTTCCGGCCGAGGTAGGCGAACTGATTGAAGGCACCGCGCGACTAGGCTTCAGCTATGGATAGTTCAGCGCAGAATCGGGATCCGGGACCAGCCGAGCACATGACCGGTGAGTGCATGTGCGGGATCGTCACCTTTGAGGTGAACCAGCCCCTGATCGGGGCGGCACTCTGCTACTGCAAGCGCTGCCAGCGGCGTACCGGGACGGGGGTTTCGGCCACCGGCCTGACCCAGCCTGGATCCTTTGTGATCACGGCCGGCGAGAAGTCGGTCAGGGTTTACGAGCCTGGTGACGGGGGTTTCAACAAGTACTTTTGCGGTGAATGCGGTGGTCACCTCTACACTTGCCACCCTGACAATCCCGACATCCTCGCGATCCGGCTTGGAGCTCTGAACGAAGACCCGGGAATCCGTCCTCTGGCCCATCAGTTCACCGATTACGCAGCGCCCTGGTTTCCGGTCCCCGAAGATGACCTCCCGAAGTTCCCGGAGCGACTGGACTGGTCCCAGGTGGACCTCGGCTAGAGGATCCGGGAACCAGTCCCGGTCGCGGTTCGTCTGATCTTTACACCGGGCCGGCTCAGCCCTTCCGGGCGCTGAGAATGCGGTCGAGCTTGTTGTAGCCCTCGTTCATACCCTTCTCCATGCCGGCCTGAAGCATGCCGTCGCGGTACTCCTGTGACTCGAAGGTGGTCAGTGTGACCAGCCTCGTGCGGTTTTCTTCGATTCCAATGAAGTCAGCCCGGTCAATCGACGGTGGCGGCTGCGGTTCCATCACGAAATTGAAGGTCTGGATCAGCTGGCCGGGGCGGTCGATCTCGAGGAATTCGCCGAAGAAGGTGTAGTCGGTGCCATCGGGGTCAGTGTTGATATAGCGGTAATTGCCACCGGGCCGGAAGTCGTACTCCTCGACCTGCATCTCATATCCGTCCGGCCCGAGCCACTCGCCCAGGGTGTCCGGATCCGAGAAGCAGTCGAAGACCAGGTCCGGCGGTGCGTCAAATACCCGCTCTGTCCGGATCTCGGTGGCACTCGGAGTCGTGACGACGGTCTTGTGGAGTTCGTTCAGCTCGCTCACTTTTCGTTCCTTTTCTCGCGTTTCTTTCGTTCGATCACTTCTTCAAGGCGGTTCAGTTGCTTGTGCCTGCGGCGGCGGAATTCGTCCAGCCAGAATGCCGCTTCATCGAAGCCCTCACTCGATATTTCGCACCACCTGGTCCGGCCCCGTTTCTCGGTACGGACCAGATTCGCCTCTTCGAGGATCCGGATGTGCTTCTTCATCCCCGTCAGACTCATCCCGGCCGGTTCGGCCAACTCTGAAATCGAGGCCCCTCCCTCACCCAGACGTTCAAGGATCGCCATTCGCACCGGATCCCCCAGCGCCGCAAAGGTTTCTTCGGTCTTTTGATACTGAACCATATAGTTCAGTATAGGACCAACGAGAAAGATGTCAAGTAATCGGAGCCGATTCCTCCCGGGCCCGAACCGCTAACGCGTGTAAGTGACCTGCTCGGTCTTCTCGCGCTTGCGGCGGCGACTCTGCGGATAGGGGTCGAGTTCGACCGGTGCAGTCGCTATCGCCTGAGTGCGCAGATCCGACCAGGTGAGGCCCTCCCTGACCAGAGCGGGAACTCCCAGTACCGCGGCGGTTGCCATTTCAACGGCCTGGAGGATCACACCGTAGGCGAGGGCATCGGCGGTGGAAATACCCCAGCCCTTATGGAGCACGAAGATCACCGCCAGCTGGAACATGCCGATGTTGGACGGCGTGACCGGCACCACGGCGGTGACGTTTACCGCGAGCAGCACCGCGGCCGAGGCCGCGAGGCCGGCCTTGTGATCGAGGCCGAGCGCGAACATGAGGGCCCAGCAGGACGCGAGCTGCACTACCCAGGCGAAGAGCTGGAGCGCGGCAGCAGGAACTCCGTTGCGGGGATGCCTGAAAACGACCAGCCCGCGGCGGACCTGAACCATGACCGAATGCACAGCGGCACCGATCCGGGCCAACCTGCCTTCCCCGCTCTGGTTGCCGAGGATCGTCGGGGCGGCGATCACGGCCAGCAGCAACACCGCCGGGATCAGGCTGAAAAGCAGTATCTGCTTGGTGCCGCCGTGGAAGACATTGTCCATCGAGGTAAGCACCAGAACTCCAAGCAGCAGAATCGCGAGGATATTCAGCATCGTCTGGGAAACGATCGTCCCGATCACCACGGGCAGGTTCTCTTTTGCCCGGCCGGTATGTCTGGCAAGGCTGATCGCCCTTGCCGGCTCACCGAGGCGGGCCGGCAAGGTGGCTGACATCAACACCCCGATCATCGTCGCCGATGCGAAATCACGGCGTTTCAGGCCGGAATGTGGCATCGCCGAGCGGGCAATGAAGAACCAGGACCAGGCACGGACGAAAAGCGAGGAAGCCATCAGCGCCAGGGCGACCAGAACCCAGGAAAGATCCGAACGGACCACGGCACTCGCGACCTGGTCGACCCCGATCTTCTGTGCCGCAAGCGCAGTCAGCCCGAGCCCCAAAAGCCCGGCCAGACCGAGGGCGGCCTTTCGCATGAAGCCCCGGCGAACACCGCCCGGATCGGCCGGGGCCGGATCCAGCGAAGGCAGCTTGACTGCGGGAGCCCAGGGCAGACCGTCGGAGGGAGAAGCACCGATCCGGCGACGGACCCGGTCGACAGCCTCCTCAGGCTCGGGAACCTCGATCGCCCGTTCGTACACATCCATCACCTGGTCGGCGACAGAACCCCAGGCGTAGCGCTTGGAGCTCTCGCGGGCAGCCACGCCCATCCGGGCCAGCCGATCGGGTTCATGGTGGGCTCGCTGGAGTTCCTCGGCGAGGGCTTGCGGGTCACCGGGCGGCACGAGAATTCCGTCGTGGTGGTTGGTGACCACATCGCTGTAACCCGCAATGCCGGAAGCGATCACCGGGGTGCCAACTGCGAACGCCTCGGTCAGGATCATGCCGAAACTCTCACCGGAGAGCGACGGCGCGACCAGAACATCGGCATCGTGGAGCTGGCTCCAGAGCTCATCGTTGGAGACCCGGCCGTGAAGGTCGAGATGCGCCTCGAGCTCGGGGTGGGCGAGAATCCGGCGGACATCCTCGGGGTCGGCACCGACCACCGAGAGGCGGGCCGGAACATGGTCGACCAGCGCCGAGAAAGCACGCATCAGGACCGGAAGTCCCTTGCGTTCATCTGGCCGGCCGACGAACAGGGCACGGAGATGCTCGGTGTCAGGCTTTGGCCCCACCGGGACTGCGTCGATGTCAACTCCGTTGGGGACGATCGTGTAATTGCCACCGAACCAGCGGCGCCCGGTCCAGGCTGCTGCTTCGGAGACTGCGATCCGGGCCGAAAGCTTGTTCAGTACCCGCCGTGAGCCGGCTGCGTTTGCGAAAGCGTTCGGCATTGGCTTGGTCGAATATGCGTGGAATGTCCCGACCACAGGGACCTCACTGGAAAGGCACGCGTCCCAGCCGATTGCCGGGGTCATCGGCTCGTGAAGGTGGACGACATCGAAGTCGCCTTCCTCGATCGCGCGCCGGGTCATCGCAATCCCCGACGGAAAGATCGGGATGTTTGAAACCGAGCCATTCGCGTTGATACCAACGGTGCGGCCGACCGGGATCAGGTAGTCGGGGATCTCGCGGTCCTCCGCCGGAGCACGGTGAAGCACCTTCGAGAGGCGATCGGGTGGATCAAAGGGCGCGATCACGCGAACGTAGTGGCCTCGGGAGATGTACTCCTCGGCAAGCGACTGGACGTGCCGGTTTACGCCGCCCTGATACGTCCACGAATACGGGGTTACTAGGGCGATCCGCACAACCAGACAGGATAGAGCAGGCAGCGGTCTGTCGATGGGCGGTTAACCCGAAGGCTGCCGGGATCTCGCGGCAGTCCACGCAAATCCCAGTACCAGCGCCAGATAAAGCGTTCCGACCTGAATAAAGAGAACCCCGGAATCATTGGTCAGGGAACCGACAAGCGAACCGGAGGCTGCGGCGAGGAACCCGGCCCTCACAAGTGGCACATCCTCCAGCCAGCGCTGTATCCGGTCCCGCTTCCACACCCCAAGGGCAATCACCACCAGGGCCGCAAGGGTGACTGGTATGCGTGACAACCGGGTGAAGCTCTGAAGGGTCGCGTCGAGCCGGTGACCGATCACTTCAGTAAACGAACCGTCGCCGCCGAAAACCGAACGCACGAAATGGGTTTCACTGCCGCTGAGGATGTCCACCAGCGCGAGCAGGCCGAGGGTGACCGCGGCGACGGCGAGGCCGACCCAGGCAAGTCGGGGACGACCTGCCGCGATCGAAGCCGCTACAACCGCTGCGACCGGGAATACGATCGCCGCCCCGACATCGGCTCCGAAGCGGCCGGCGGCGAAGACCACGGTCGAAACAAGACCGACAACCAGGAAGGTGATTGCCGCCGGACGGTCTGCCACCCGGAAATAGGTCAGCGCCGCCCCGGTCCCGATTGAAGTGAGAATCATCAGGGTCGACTCGAGCTCGTTTCCGATCCCGTAGAAGCGGGCACCCAGCCCCGGATTCGGTCCGATCACCGAAAGCGGGGTAAGCACAGACCCCGCCAGCATGTCGATCCCGTACGGGATCACGGTGAGACCACAGGCCGCGGCAAGTGCCAGCCATCCCGGGGCCAGTCGCATCAGAACCGCCGCGACAAGGACCGGCAACAGGGTCGCGATCATTCGTTCGATGCCCAGCGTTGGCGAAAGAGCGGCGGTCAGCAGCAGTACCCCCGGCAGGAGAATGGTCGAAAGGCAAAGCAGCCGGACCGCAGGCCGGGCATAGATACCGCGGCTTCCGGCCGAGATCAGGGCCACCAGCCCAATCCAGAGCAGGAGGGGAATGGCAAGGGCCGCGCCGCGCCGCTTGCCAACCTGCTCGTATCGGCCTTCCAGCTCGGCCAGCCGGTCGAGGTCGAGTTCCCCGCCGGATTCAATCGGCAGGCCGGTCATGGCCCTGGGGATTCCGTCTCCGAAGTGTTCGAGAACGGTCGGGGCGATGTCGGTCGAGAGCACGTATCCGTCGGTTCTGGTGCTGGGTGACTGGACCATCCCGCCGTAGCCCTGACCGGCGATCGCGACCGTCAGCTGATCGCCGGCGTCGGCCGGGGGGCGCTCGATGAAGATCTGAAGGTCCGTGATTCCACGGTCGCGGGCGGCCTCGAACGCCGCGGAAAGCGGCATCGAAAGCACCGTAACCGGGTCGGGGCAGCCTGCTATGGCCGCCTTCGCACCCGGCGATTCCGGTCTGATCATCGATTCGGGACCGCCGCAGGCCAGGGGTGCCCGGGCGATCGAACCGTTTCGTTTCGCCGCAACCAGGGCAGCCGAGCCGGCCGACTCTGCCGCAACCGCATCGTGGCCGTTCTCGGCCAGTACCGAGGCCATCAGCCCGGGAACTATCGTGCTATCGGAAGTTTCGGCCCTGCGGACCACTTTCTCCCATCCCTGAGCGGATTCCCCGCCTGGATACACTCGGTCTAACGGTGTGTCATACGTCATGTCAAACGCTCGGGCCCCTTGGGATATATCCAGCCAGGTCTGCTGGGCGGAAACCTCACCCAGACCACCATTCATGAGGCCGATGGCAGCCCCGTCAAGGCTCTCCAGATCATCCGGTGTGATCCCCTGCGGCAATACAACGATGAATACCTGACCCCGGTCACCGGTTTGGCTGTCAGCCGCCCCCACCGCCGTAGGTGTGAAAGGGGCGAATCCGAGAATGAGCCCGATCACCACGATTGACGCGAGAACCACCCCCCGTCCCGGTATCTTCAGTTCGGCCATGACAACCGAAACGATAGGCCGTAGCGCCCCCGCCATCCCGGAAGTGTCGTTCGCCAAAGTGGGCGAGGTCGAAATCGCCTTCGATGTTCACGGTGACCCCGCCGATCCTGTCCTCCTGGTCGTGCCCGGGCTCGGCACCCAGATGGTCTACTGGGATCTGCCACTGGTGGAAATGCTGACCGACCGGGGTTTCTGCGTGGTCCGGATAGACAACCGCGACAACGGTGCCTCGACGATCCTCAGGGACAGAGGCAAGCCTCTCTTCCCGTCGATGATGTTCGGACTGCCTCTCGACCTCGCCTACACGCTCAATGACATGGCCGCCGATGCGGTCGGCGTGCTCGACCACATCGGGGTCGACGGGGCCCACGTGGTCGGCTACTCGATGGGAGGCATGATCGCTCAAACCATGGCAATCGACCATCCAGAGCGGGTTCTGTCACTTACGTCGATGATGTCCCGGACCGGCTCCCGCGTCGACGCCCTGCCTGGCGTCAGGGAGCTCGCCGCGCTGATGCGGACCCGGCCTACCGAAAGCCAGGAAAGTTACCTGAGGGGGATGGAGACCCTTGCCAGGGTGATCGGTTCACCGGATTTCCCCACCGACAGGGAGCGGCTGAGGCAGCTCGCTTCGATCTCCTTCGAGCGGGGGATTTACCTCGATGGAACGGCCCGGCAGCTTCATGCGATCAACTGCCAGCCGAAGCGTGACAAGGCCCTTGGACGGGTTGACGTCCCCACGGTCGTCATCCATGGATCGGCCGACAAGCTTGTCTTTCCCCGGGGTGGTCGAGCCACCGCCCGCGCGATCCCTGGCGCCGAACTGAAGGTTTACGAAGGCATGGGTCACGATATCCCCGAACAACTCTGGCCCCAGTTCGTCGACGAGATCGACCGCGTCGCCCGACGCGCCGGCAAATAGCTGACAAACCGATCAGGCAGGTCGCGTTGCTACCCGGCCAGAAGCGACGACCCCGGGACAGAGACCACCTGGATTGAAGAATCGGCCATATAGCGCTCCTTTCTTCAATGTCGATGCGGAGCCGGTCTGGTCGGGTTGCGGTGAGCGTGAAACCGGTCTGGTCGCGGATGCCTGGGTATCGGTCGGACCGCAGGCGTCGTGGTTACTCTCACTCCGGGAGTCGGGATTGCCTATCCTTGGTGACCGAATGAGCAATCCAGGCACTCCCGAAAACCCCCTTCGCGTGGCAATCATCGGCGCCGGTCCATCCGGCTTCTACGCCGCCGACCAGATCATCAAGGACCCTGAAACCCAGGCCCAGGTCGATCTATTCGATCGCCTGCCTACCCCCTACGGACTGGTTCGCGGTGGTGTCGCGCCCGACCATCCCAAGATCAAGTCGGTCACCCGGGTATATGAGCGAACCGCCGCAAAAGAAGGTTTCCGCTTCTTCGGGAACGTAGAAGTCGGCCGTGACCTGGGGGTCGAGGATTTCGAGAAGCATTATCACGCCGTGATCTACACCTTCGGGGCGGAAGCGGACCGGGAGCTCGGCATCCCCGGAGAGGACCTGCCCGGCAGCCATGCCGCAACGGCCTTCGTTGGCTGGTACAACGCCCACCCCGACTATGCGGACCGGGATTTCAAGCTGGACGAGGCAAAGCGTGCGGTGGTGATCGGTAACGGCAACGTCGCCCTCGATGTCGCGAGGATGCTCGCGCTTGATGATGCGGAGCTTCGGAAAACCGATATCGCGGACCATGCAATCGAGCTGCTTGACGCATCCGGAATCGAGGAGATCGTCGTGCTGGGCCGTCGCGGCCCCGCACAGGCCGCCTACACCAACCCCGAAGTGAAGGAACTCGGCGAGCTCGAGGAAGCCGACGTCATCGTCAACCCGGACGAAGTCGAACTCGACCCCGCCAGCGAAGCCTGGATCAACTCCGACGAGGCAGACAAGACGGCCCGGGTCAACGTGGAGATCGTCAGGGAATACGCCGCACGCAAACCCTCCGGCAAGCCGAAGAAGGTCATTCTTCGCTTTCTCGCCTCGCCAGTCGAGATCAAGGGTGGCGACAAGGTCAGGAGCGTCGTGATCGCCCGCAACGAACTGATTGAAGAGAACGGAAACCTGAAAGCAAAAGACAGCGGGCAGCGTGAAGAACTCACCTGCGACCTGATCCTGCGATCGGTCGGCTACACCGGGATTCCATTGCGGGGAGTTCCGTTCGATGAACGCCGCGGGACCATCCTCAATGAGCACGGCCGGGTGCTGGACACCCACGGCGGTGAGCACCGCACCGGCCACTACACGGCCGGCTGGATCAAACGCGGCCCTTCCGGTGTGATCGGCACCAACAAGAAGTGCGCGACTGAAACGGTCACCCACCTGTTCGAAGATGTGTCGGCGGGCAAACTGCTCGATCCGGAATCCCCGGACCCGAACTCGATCGAAACGCTGCTCCGGGAGCGGGGCGCCAACTATGTCTCGTTCAGCGGCTGGGAGAAGATCGACCAGGCCGAAGTGGGCAAGGGTGAACCTCACGGCCGGCCCCGGGTCAAATTCGTGAGAATCGACGAGATGCTTGAAACCGCAGCCACGCAGGCAGAAGCCGCAGCCACCGGGAGCAGGGACTGATGGCCGCTGACCTGAACGAGCTCAAGGTAATGATCGAGGATGCCCTGCCGGGATCCAGTGCCGAGGTGATCGACGAGACCGGCACCGGGGACCACCTACGGGCCGAAGTTTCGGCGCCACAGTTCGAAGGCAGGAGCCGGATCGATCAGCACCGCATGGTCAAGGCCGCGGTCCGCCAGCGTTTCGACGACGGAACCATCCACGCCCTGACCATCAAGGTCCTTGACTAGCAGGCCGGACCAGCTGCAGTCCCGGCCATCAACTGGCAGGCCGGACCCGCACATCCCCTAACATCATCCACATGGCTGATCAGGAACTCACAGACCGCGTCAAGGAGCTCATCGCAGAGAATCAGGTGCTGCTCTTCATGAAGGGCACACCATCCGCACCGCGATGTGGATTTTCCATGCGAACCGTGCAGGTCCTGGACCAGATGGGTGTCGAGTACGGCGCGATCGATGTATTGCCGGCACTGGAGCCGCTACGGGAGGTGACCTCCGAGATTTCCGATTGGGAGACTTTCCCTCAGCTCTACGTAAACGGCGAGTTGCTTGGCGGTTGCGACATCGTCGAAGAGATGTTCGAGAACGGCGAGCTCGCGGAAACTCTGGGAGTGGAGCAACCCGCCAGTGAAGCCGACCCGGCGGAAGCCGCGAATCAGGATGGCCCATACAAGAGCCCTCCGATGGACATCGAAGGCGCCTGAGCCAGGCTTCCGCCTCAACGGAGGCGAGTTCCTGAGGCCTGAGCGGAAATAGTTTCGAAGGGCTCAGCGGGAGTGAGTTCCGAAGGCCTGAGCGGGGTCTGTCGCTGATGCCCTGCTGAAGTTGGCCGAAAGACCGGCGAGCGAGGTCACACCCGAATTATCAAGGTCAACCGAGGCCGCATAACGTCGTCCGTTCACGATCTTTGCCAGCCCCAGCTCACCCGGAACCGCCAGTACGACCTCCCGGTTCAATACCCCGAAGCTGTCGACGCCCATGCTCAGGCTGGCCGCGTCCGGATCCCATCTGACCGGGCCGGACATGTCGATCTGGGCCAGCGGCTCGCCGACCACCCCGAGCTTCTTCACCGTCAACGTCGGCATTGTCAGCGGTCCCACGGTTTCGGGTTCTGTGGTTTCGGGTTCTGTGGTTTGTGATCACTCCCGTTTCGGCATCGATCCAGGAAACCACTCCGCCCAGTTTCGTGGTCGTTGCCTTGCCCCGCTGCTCGACTGCGCCGGACTGAATGAAGGTTCCGTTTTCTGCCGGATCGATCCCGGTGCCGATCTTTGAACCTGTCGCAGGCAGGCGCATGCTCCTGGAATCGCGGTGGATGTAAAGCAGGTTGCCGCCTGCGTCGGCAACCGCATATCCCGAATCATCAACTCCGACCACAACGGCTTCCAGCCCAGGACGGTTCAGTCTGCGGGGAGGGCGGTGCCCTCATGTGTCAATCCGGGAAAAGTCCTGTGAAAGTTCCGGGAACGTCCTGTGAACGCCCGGTGAAAGGGATCCGGCCGGGCCTACACCCGCAGGAGAGGGCCAAGGAGCCCGGGAAAGCCTTGGGAATCAGGCGGTGGCTGTGGCGGAGTCTGCTTCATCCTTCACCTGGAAGGATGATCCGCAGCCGCAGGCGGCGACAACATTCGGGTTGTTGACCTGGAACCCTGCTCCGCTGAGTCCATCGACATAATCGACTTCGGATCCGAAGACGAACTGCATGCTGACTTTGTCGACGATCACGGAAACGCCCCGGTGCTCGAACACATGGTCGTCCTCGCCCTTGGTGTCAAAGGCAAGCGCATACTGGAATCCGGAGCAGCCACCGCCACGCACCGCGACACGCAGGGCCTGCTCTTCACCTTCCGGAGAATCACCGATCAGTTCGGCGATCTTCCCGGCGGCGGTTTCGGTCAGGGTGATGGCGGATTCAGACGTTTCGGACATAGTCAAAGAGTAGCGGTTCGGCGACCTTGTCCCGGTGATTTCCGTCACCTTCTGATAGAACCGTGACGTGTCCGCCGATCCCAACATCGCGCTGGTTACCGATTCGACAGCTTCGCTCACGAAAGAGGACCGTGAGCGGCTCGACATCAGTGTGGTGAATCTCTATGTGATCCTCAATGGCGAGCAGCGGCGAGAGAACGAGATTGACGACTACGCGTCGTTTTACAAGGCAGTTCTCGAGTCGCCTCAGCTGACCACGACGTCCCAGCCTTCCGTCGGCGACTTCATGGAGGTTTACGCTCCGCTCCTCGATGCGGGAAAGGATGTGATTTCGCTTCATCTTTCCGGTGGTATCTCGGGAACCTGTGAAGCGGCACGACAGGCCGCCGGGCAACTCGAGGCGGATGGCCTTGGTGGCGAGCGGATCACGGTGGTTGATTCCCGCACCACCGCAGGCGGGCTCGCTCTGACCACCCTCGGGGCCGCGAATGCGATCGCGGCAGGGAAATCGGTCGAGGAATGCGTTGCCCAGATCGAAGGAGCCCGTGATGGCCTCGAAACCCTGATCATGGTCGATACGCTCGAATACCTGCGCAAGGGTGGCCGGATCGGCGGAGCGCAGGCCTGGATCGGTGGCGCCCTGAAGATCAAACCCCTGATCACTCTCGAGGAGACTGTCCGGCCGGTCGAGAAGGTCCGAACTACCAGCCGTGCGATGCAGCGACTCAAGGATTTCGCCAGCGAGAAGGCTGCTTCCGGAGAAGAAATCACCTGGACGGCCCAGCACATCCAGGCGCCTGAGCTGGCTGCCGAGCTGGCCGCGCATTGCCGGGAAGTGTTCCAGTGTGAGGGGGCATTCCTCGATGAGATGTTCACCGTTCTCGGCTGCCATGCCGGGCCGGGTCTCGTCGCGATCGGCACCGTGCCGACGGCGCTGGTTGGTTCGAAGTTCTGATGAATCTCGCGGTCACCGCGATCGGCCGGGACCGCCCAGGGATTGTCGCTGCGATCACAGCTGCTCTGCTTGATGCGGGCGGCAATGTCGATGATTCGCAGATGTCGATCCTCCACGGCCACTTCGCCGTGATGCTGATCGTCTCCCTGCCCGGGGATACTCACCTGGAATCGCTTGAAGCAAGGCTCGAAGATGTCGGGCGGGAATTCGAACTCGGAGGGATCACCCTGAGCCCGGTCGAGAGCCTGAACCGGGGCGCGGCTCCGACTCATGTGCTCACCGTTTACGGTGCCGACCGTCCCGGCATCGTCCACGACACCGCTGCCGCTCTGGCGTCGCTCAACGTAAATATCACCGACCTCCGTACTCGTCGCACCGGCAGCAGCGATGCCGCGCTCTACACCCTGATGGTCGAAGTCGCTGTGCCCGCAGGCGTCGAAAATGACCTCGACCTGGCCCTGAACGGGCTGCGTGATTCGAAGCAGGTCGAGGCCCGACTCGCCGAGCTCGATTCCGGGGTTTTCTAGATGCCCCGGCTTCTCACCTGAACGGCGCTCCGGTTGGCTACCCGCGAGGTCCTCACCTACCCCGACCCCGTACTGAAGGAAGTCTGCGTGCCCGCGCGGTCCGGAATTGACGAACGGCCTGAAACCAGACGGGTCATCACTGACCTGCTTGACACGATGAACTCATTCGATCATTGCGTCGGGCTGGCTGCCCCGCAGATCGGCGAGTTGGTCCGGATCGCGGTAGTGGACATCTCCGGCCATCCAAAGGCGAAGGATGAACATGGCCTGATGGTCCTGGTCAACCCACGGGTCGTTCATCATTCGGAAGGCACCAAGGTCAGCCGGGAAGGCTGCCTTTCACTTCCGGATCTGACTGCGAATGTACGCCGGCCCCGTAAAGCGACCGTGGAATTCATGGACGGCAACAATGACCTGGAAATGAACCAGGTGCAGTTGGCCGGATTCGAGGCCCGTTGCGTTCTTCACGAGATCGATCACCTCGACGGGATCCTTTTCCTGGACCGGGTTGCCTCGATTACCGACGACCTCTTTCGCCGTCAGAACTACGGATGATGGAAGCCGCACAGCTGATCGGAACGGTGGTCTTCGCCGTTTCCGGGGTAGTCGCCGTCGCCGAGCGCAAGCTCGACTGGTTCGGGGTGGTCGTGGTCGGTGCGGTAACCGCGCTCGGTGGCGGAACCATGCGGGACCTGATCCTCGGCGATACCCCGGTCTTCTGGGTCGAAGACGACAAGTACCTTCCGTTCGCCGTGGTCGGTGCATTCCTCGCGATCCCGCTGGTCCGCCATTTCGGGCGTGATCATCAGGAGTTCGAGCGCAGTCTGGTCCTGCTCGACGCTCTCGGACTGTCGCTATTTGCGGTCACCGGTGCCCAGCTCACCCTGGGGCTCGGCTTCGATGCGCCGACCGCCGTGGTCTGCGGCATCCTGACCGGGGTCGGCGGCGGCGTGATCCGCGACCTGCTCGCAGGCCAGCAGCCGCTGATCCTGCGGAGTGACATCTACGCGACCGCAGCCCTGGCTGGCACCGCTATCTACGTTCTACTGGTCGAAACCACTTCGATTGCCCAAGCCCCGGCAATGGCAGTCGGAATGCTCCTGATATTCGCCCTCAGGATGCTCTCCTACGAGAAGAGCTGGTCGCTCCCCTCGCTTCACTGAAGCAACCGGCCACCGCCGGGGCGCAAAAGAAGCCCGCCGACCCGAAACGTCCAAGTGGATGGGCTGGCTCCGGTCAGCGGCGGCGGAGGGCCATCAGGCCGCCGACCACGAAGCCAGTGGCAACGGCACCGACGATGATCTGCTTGCGGTGCTTGCGGATCTGGCTTTTCCAGTCCGTAAGTTCCGTTACCCGGTCGCGAAGCTGGTCGACCGATTGCCCGAGTTCGGCCCGTTGGGCATCTATGTCCGCCCTGATCTGCTGTGAGTTTCGCTTGGGTGGTGGCGGCGCGTACGGCGAGCCAGGAGACCCGGCAGCCGGCGCCGGGGTTCCTTCCGCCGGAGCCCAGCGGTTCGGGGTGTTGCCGGCCGGGGCTTCGGGGCCGACACCTTCGGGTCTGAATGGCTTTTCGGGGACGCCCGACGGCTTGTCGGGATCAGCTTTTTCTTCGCTCATCAGGATTCATCTCCGGGGGTGAGCAGGGCCTTGGTTTTCTGCGCTTCCTCGATCGCCTCGGTTGGGATCGGAGCACCGGTTTTCTCGAACGAGCTGTACGCGAAGTAGCCGGCACCGGCAGCAACCAGGATGAAGAGCACACCCTCAAGCAGATAGCCGGCCCAGGCACCCCAACCGAACAGCGAAGCGACTCCAAGCGCGAAAGAATGCATGAGCAGGATCAGAGCGAGAAATGCGAAGACGCCTGCGGCGATACCGACCGCCGACCCTCTGGCCAGGGTGGTGACTTTTTCGCTTACCTCGGTCTTGGCGAGCTCGATCTCCTCGCGGATCAGGTTCGAGGTTCGTTCAGATACCTCGAAAACCATCTCGCCAACCGTCTTGTCAGAAGCAGGACGGTCCGGATCCGGGCGTCCTGGCGGACGCTGGTGAGGTGGCGGTTGATAGTCCGATGGAGCCAAGGCTATTCCGGCGGATCCTCGTTGAAGAACTTGCGGTAGGCGACCGCTGCGATGCGGGCAGCGACCAGGCTGGCCAAGGCGCTGCTGGCGGTGAGCATTACGCTCCAGGTGAGCCTTCTGACGATGTCGTTATCCATGGGTACTGGCAGGATACCCATCCTCCCGGCAAACAACTCCTAGCGACGCTGAAGACCGTGACAGATCGTACGGACCGTGAGTTCACGGGCCTCGTCGAAGTTGCGATCACTGCCGGGGATCACTCCGAAAATCCAGCCGGAAAGCAGCTGTTCGATCGCTCCGTAGAAGACCATCGCCGCGAAAGCCGGATCGATGTCCTCACGGAAGGTTCCGAGCTCCTGGCCATCGGAGACAATCTTGGCGATCAGTTCATATGCCCGGTTGATTTCCTGAAGGTGGGTGCGGCCGAAGGAGTTCGCGGCCCGGGTCACTTCGACGATGATCACCTTCATCAGATCCGGGTCGTAGCGGTAGGAATCAATGATGAATCCGGCTACCGCGCCGAGTTTCTCCTCCTGGGTCATGGCACTGCGGTCGGCTTCGTCGATCGCTTCGATCAGCAGCGACCAGCGCTGGTCGAAGAGCTCATTGAGGATGTTCTCCTTGGAGGAAAAGTAGTGGTAGACGAGCCCATAGGCCACGTCGGCTTCATCAGCGATGTCGGCGACCCGTGTCGAGTGGAAGCCCTGCCGGGCGAAAACGCGGACAGCAGCGTCAAGGATCTGACGGCGCCTCTCGGGTGCTGCTTCACGAGCCATTTGAAACTCCTTCCCGGAACAGCTCCGGTCGGCGGTGGGCAACCGCGGGCAGTTTGCGTTTGACTTCCGCCTGTCCGGCAAGATCCAGATCCGCTGCCGCGAAACCTTCGCCGTCTTCGACCATCGCGAGGATTTCTCCCCACGGTCCGAGGATCATCGAATGCCCCCAGGATGAATACTCGGGCTCGGTCTCGCCTGCCTGATTGGCGGCAAGCATGAATGCCTGGTTCTCGATCGCCCGGGCCCGCAGCAGGGGCTCCCAGTGATCCTTGCCGGTTGCCGCTGTGAAAGCAGCCGGCACCGAGTAGCAGTTCGCTCCGAGATCCAGCAGCGCCCGGTATAGCTCGGGGAAGCGAATGTCGTAGCAGATGGTCAGCCCGATCCGGAGTTCTCCGGCCGTGGCGACGACGATTTCGTTTCCTGCCTGTTCGTGATCCGATTCCCGGTACTCGACTCCCCCGGCCTCGACGTCGAACATGTGGAGTTTCCTGTATTCGGCCACGATCTCGCCACGGGGGTTGATCAGAACCGAAGTATTGGTGGGCAGTCCGGTAGGTGAAACTTCGGTGAAGCTCCCGGCAAGCAGGTGGATGCGATTCCCTCTGGCCCATTCCCGGGCGGCAAAGACCGCTTTCCCCGAGCGGGTTTCTGCCCCGTCCGCAAGTATCTCGCCTGACCCGAACATGGACCATTTTTCCGGCAGGACGACTAGCTCCGCTCCGTCCGCGGCTGCGGCAGCGACCAGCTCACCGGCCACCCGGATATTCCGTGACCGGTCCTGCCCTGAATTGATCTGAATAACGGCGGCTCGCATCGTTGAGTAACCGAAATGCCAAGTTGACTGACATGTCAATCAGGGGAATTATAGGCGGCATTTTCTGCGAGAAGAACGGCTATCGCCGCAATCCCGCGAAAACCGGCCGGTTCAATCGCCCGAATGGCTGGAACCGGTCGCAGAGCCGCCGCTGCAACAAGGGTCCGTGTTGCAGGGGGAGTGGAGGGGTGTGGCGTGGGGGTTCCCGAAAAGTGACCTCTGGTCCGAGCGCATAACGCTCATTGCTTTTCGGGAACCCCACACACCGCGCCTCAGCGCGGTACTACCAACCCTTCTTTACCGCCTTGGCACCGCCGTTGATGGCGGCAACCTTCAGACCGGGCGACTTCTTCTGCTGTGAAACGCAGAAGCGGTCAGTCAGCCACTTGTGCTGCGAGAACAGCCTGGTCTGATCTGCGTAATGCGGTGACTTCTCGTTGGTCGCAGCCTGCGAGTAGGTCAGGATGGTCTTGACATCCGGGCACTTGGCACCGTTCATCGAGGCCATGATGATGAAGCTGGACCCGTGACGGACGCTGTCGTAAACACCGGTGCTGGTGTTACGGACTGCGGAGATCACGTTGAAGACACCCTGAGCACCGGAACCACCCGGGATCGGGATCTTCTCGCCGGCCTTGGTGACGTACTGGTAGTCACGCCACTTCGCGTCCAGCGGGATGTTCTTGCCGTTCATGTAGTTGATGGCGTCCACGAGCGCATTGCCCACTTCCGGCTTGGCGACATCCAGACCGTTCGGGGTATGCACCGGGTCACCGAGCGAGAACGGGGTGGTCCAGGGCCCACCGGGAATGGCGAGCAGGTTGCCGATCACCTGACGGCCGAGGTAGGCGCCTGGTGAATCGAGCCCGTCGGTCTTGTCCCAGGCCGCCAGCACGGCGCAGGCCTGACTCACGTTGACCGAATTGATCACCGGATTCGCCTGGCAGTAGCTGACCAGAGCCGGGATCAGGATCTCGGCACCGTAATGCCGGTCGTTGTCGATGAACTCACGCAGGTTGGTCGGCGTGAACTTGCCGCCGTTGGCGAGACGTTCCTCGATCTGGACCAGACCGTTACGGGTCCTGAGCGAACGGGCCGTGCCTTCGTTACCGATGATGCTCGGGTATCCGACCAGCGGAGCCTTCGGGTTCGAAAGCCAGTAGCTGTCGTTCATGTTCGAGCCATAGTCCTTGCGGATCTGGATCGGCATCTGGCTGGCCGGCAGAGTGCCCTTGGCCACTGCGCCTTCCGCCATCTGCATGTCACAGCTCGATTTTGAACCGTCGAGCACCGCAACCTTGGATGTGCTCCAGGCGAGATCGCCCAGCCCGGGCGTGTTGCATTCTGCAACCCGCGCATCAGTCAGGTTCGGTACCACCGAAATGTCGGCGTACATCGCGTTGCCCTTCGAGTCGGCCGCGATCGTGTTGACCCACGGCACACCCTGGTTCTCAAACAGCGCCTTCTTCATATCAGCCACGCTCTGGGCGCGGTTGAACGCGAAAAACTGGTTCACAACCCGGAGGCTGTCCCCATTCGCGTCAAACAGTGAATACGCGTATTCAGGCGTCCAGCCGAACAGGGGCTGCTTCTGAACCGATGTTGAGATCGGTCCGTGAACGGTCGAATAGAGGTTACGGGTCTGCGGTGTGACAGTCCCGTCCGCGTTCTTCACATCAACCGTGACTGGCGTCACGGTCATGTCCTTGACCTGACCGTCAACCATGTACTGGGTCGGGTTGCCGGGGACCAGAGTCTCGCGGAAGAAGTTGAACCTCCGTGCCGTCGAGACCGTGTGGCTCCAGGCGACGCCCTGGGTATGTCCGATCTGGATTACCGGGCTGCCCAGCAGGCTCGCGCCCGAGACGTTGATCTTGCCCGGAATCGTCAACTGCGACTGGAAGAAACGCTCGGAACCAGTCCACGGGAAGTGAGGATTGCCGTAAAGCAGACCCTTGCCGGTCGAGGTCGTTTCGGAACCAAGCGAAACCGCGTTGGATCCGATCGCGGCCGGCTTGTTCAACGCCTTGACAGCGGCCCGGTTCAGGTTGACCGGCGCATCGTCCGCAGGAGCGGAGAGGCTGGCCGGGGCAGCCGGAGGGGCAGCGTTGGCAATACCGTCAACAGCTGCACCGGAGCCCGCCATGGTCCCGAGCTCGTAGAAGCGCAGGTAGGCGTCAAGCGTGGTGATCTTCTTGACCCACGGCTGTCCGGCACAGGTGCTGTCCTGGATCTTCTTGCCGTTCAGGCTGAGCCAACGGTTGTAGCCCTTGACGTATCCATCAATGACCTGCTTGACCTCCGTGCGGGGACCGTTCGGCGGCTTCATCTTCAGGGCCTTGGGAATCGTCTTCTCGGCGATGATCCGCTTGTGAGCGAAGTCTGACTCGAGGTTCGTGTATTCGATGCCGTTGCCGGTCAGCATCCACTTGCCGTCGGGGCCGAAGTACTTCGACCTTTCGCCACGAACTGTGGTGTAGATCTCGGACATCGAGCAGATGTTCTCTTTGGCGAGTGCGTACCCGTATCCGTAGCCGAGACCACGCCAGCTGTCAGCCACGATGCGCGGAATGCCACCTTCGGTCGTCCGGATCGTGACGCCGGGACGGTTAAGTTCCTTCTTGCGTTCACGCTCGGCCTTCGCCTTGAGGCGCTTGGTCTGCTTCTTTACGCATTTCTTCTTCGCCGGACCACGCTTCTTCTTGCAGATCTTCTTCGCCTGTTGGGCGATGCTCTGCTTCGCGCTTGCCGGGCTTGCTGCCGCACCGAAAACCATCGCAATGGCGACCGCTGCGATCAACACTCTGATCAACTTCAAGTTCTCTCCAGTCTGTGGCGACGAATCACGGCGACCCGTCAATTCTCCAACCCCTCTAACACCGAACTTCTGCATTCGGAGCGGAAACCACGATACTCTCGACAAGGTCAGGAGGACTCTTGGGAGATAAACGAGGAAACGGGGAGAGTCATGAAGCGGTTTTGCATGTTGCTTTCGTTGGTCGCGCTGACGGCTTTGCTTTTCGTACCGCCGACCGCGGCGACCGCGAAACGGACCGGCTTCAAGCCGAAGCTCGCGGTCACGATCGTGAAGACCAGCCAGGCCCAGGCCAGGGCCTCGGGCAAGATCCGGGTCCGGGTGAAAGTCCGGGTTAGCCGCAAGGCCCCGAAGAAGCTCCGCCGCACGCCCCGCAAGGTCCGCCTGTCGCTGACGGGCAAGACAGATTGGGCAGCAAGCTCGACTGCGACCCATTCCCTCACAGTAAAAGTCCGGCCCAATCGACGCAAAGTCGTGAACCTGAAACTCAATGAACACGGTCGACTGATCGTAAGCGACTGCGGCACTCCGACCGTGAGACTTTCCGCGACCCTCAAGCGACCACGACAGATCCGCAGGGCCAGTCGCAGCCTTGCCTCCCTCGGGTCGCTCTGCGATGTACCGGCCGATGTTGACCTCGCCCGGGGCGCGACATGCGACTTCATCGCCGGCCCCGGCAACTCCTGCCTTGCCCCGTTCCCGAATGATTTCTATACACGGCCGGACAGCAGCTCGGCCACCGGTCTGCGGGTCGATCTTGACCCTGAGGCGACCCCTATGGCATCACCCAGTTCGGAATTCCCGGACGGGAAACACATTGAGGTAGGGGCACTCAACCAGTCGGACGGGTTCAGTCCCGGTCCGCTGATCTCTCTCCGGATCCCCGGCCTCGACAACCAGGCGGCTTTCACCCGGTCGGGGATCGTCCCGCTCGGCGCGATGAGCAGGACGTACGAACCCGATCAGCCGGTCGTCCTGATCGACACGGCCACCGGTCAGCGCCAGCTGATCTGGGCGGAACTGGACAGCAACGCGGCCACCGATTCGGACCGCAATCTGATCATCCGGCCCGGCAAGAACCTGCAGAACGGTCATCGCTATGTGGTTGCTCTCCGCAACCTCAAGGACGCGAACGGCAGTCCGATTCCCGCCCCGCCCGGTTTCCGGCTTTACCGGGATGCAGACCGCACCGGAAACCCTCTGATCGAGAACCGGCGGGCCGGATTCGAATCTGTGTTCGAAACCCTCTCTACCGCGGGGATTGACAGGAGCTCGCTCTATCTCGCCTGGGATTTCACCGTCGCCAGTGCCGAAAACGTCACCGGACGCATGCTCTCAATCCGCAACCGCGCCTTCGCGGGGCTTGGTGACACCAACCTGACCGACGGAGTGATCCAGGGCTCGGCTCCGAACTTCCAGATCGATTCGGTCACCGATTACGGAACCAACATGAGCGGTGAAGGAGAAGAAGACATCCGGGTTATCCGGGGCACCGTCGAGGTCCCCTGCTACCTGAATCAGACCGCGTGCCCGAGTGGCGCCACCTTCAACCTTGATGCAGACCAGAAGCCGATTCGGATCGAGGGCAACACGATGGATGCGCGCTTCGTCTGCAACATCCCCCGCTCGGCAGTTGATTACGTCGACTCGGGTGATCTCGACAACCTGCCTGACACCTGGGTAGTCGCGGAAAAAGCGCGGCCGTCGCTCTACGGCCATGGTCTCTTCGGTTCAATCAACGAGGTGACCAGCCGGAATATCCGGCAGCTCGGCACAGAAAACAACGTGATCGTCTGCGGTACCGACTGGGTTGGAATGTCAACCGGGGATGTTTTCCCGACCGCCCTGAACGCACTCCAGGACCTGAGCAAGTTCCCGGCCTTGCCGGATCGGCTCCAGCAGGGTTTCCTCAATTTCCTGTTTCTCGGAAGGCTGCTTGTCCACCCCCAGGGCTTCGCGGCCGACCCCGCATTCCGGTTCAACGGCCAGCCGGTCCTCGATACCAGCGACCTCTTTTACTACGGCAACAGCCAGGGCGGGATCGCGGGCGGTGCCTTGACCGCGGTGGCGACGGATTTCACCCGTTCGGTCCTGTACGTGCCGGGCATGAACTATTCAACGCTCCTGACCCGCAGCACTGACTTCCATGACTACTCGGCGGTGCTCTACCCGACCTATTCCAACGAGCTTGAACGGCCCTCGGTCTTCGCCCTGATGCAGATGCTCTGGGACCGGGGCGAGCCAAATGGATATGCGAACCACATGACCGGCAATCCGTTGCCCGGCACACCGGCCCACAAGGTGATGATCGTGATGGCCTACGGAGACCATCAGGTGGCAAACGTGGCCACCGAGGTCGAAGCCCGGACGATCGGGGCTCCGATCCGGACCGGTGCGGGAGGGCTTTCCGGCGGTGTGGTTTCCGCAGACCGTCACGCGGCGGGCTTGATCGAACCGTTTTACGGCCACGAGATCCTCGGCGACCTGAATGGTCCCGCAGCGGACGGAAACGCTTTCTTCGTCTGGGATATCGGACCGGAGCGGATCGAGTCCGGGCAGCTCTACGGAACCGAGCCTGCCCCGCTCACCAACACCTCGCCGGTGACCAGTGGCTCCAGCGACGGCCTTGACGACGGTTACGGCATCGACCCGCATGACACGGTGATCCGCAGCTCCCCGCTCGTCAGGGGTCAGATCGCTGACTTCCTGAAGACCAACGGAAAGGTCACCGACCCCTGCGGCAGCAATCCCTGCTGGGCCGCAGGCTGGATGGGCATGCCCTGACAGAGGGCAAACGCTTGGCCGTCCTTTAGGCGGGGATTTGTATGGTGAGCGGTCGTGGCTTTCCGACGAAACAGGCACCGTGGTGAAAAGACCCGCTCACAGATGCCCCGCTGGATGTTCGAGACCCGGACCGACCAATGGCATGAAGCGGGCCTGGGGCATGAGATCTCCAGCACTGAACAGGGGCGCACCTGGCCGCGTCTGCTGCTGTTCGCACTTCTGATAGCCGGCGTCCTGATCGCTTTCAACCACCGGCAGGACATTGCGGCGGGCTACGACACCGAAGCCCGCATCCTGACCGCAATTCTGCTCTTTGGGCTGGGCTGGGGTTTTACTTCCGCTCTCGGCCGCACCCTCACGCCCTTCATCATGCGCCGGCTGGATCCCGGCACTGCCGGAACCGTCGGCTTCGCGATCCGGCTCGTGACCATCGTCCTGATCGGTGTGGTCGCCCTGCGGATCGCCGGGGTCCAGGCCGGAACCCTGGCGGTCGGTGGTGCCTTCACCGCGGTGGTTCTTGGTCTCGCCGCCCAACAGACCCTGGGAAATGTTTTCGCCGGCGTTGTGCTGCAGAGCACCCGGCCATTCCGGGTCGGCGAGCGTGTACGCCTGACCGGCGGACCGATGGCGGGGTCTGTCGAAGGTACGGTCAGCTCACTGGGGCTTTTCTATATTTCAATCCTCAAGGGCCAGGATCGGATGATGATCCCGAACAGTCTGTTGCTCAATCTGGCGGTCGAACCCTTGCGCGAACCTGACTCGATCGACCTGCGGGCCAGGTTCGACAGTCACCTGAGTCCGGCTCTGGTCCAGGACATGCTTCAGCAGGCAATCGACGTGCCGACGCTCAGGCCACCGCGGATCGAACTTGAAGAGGTCGATCGTGACGAGGTCGTGCTTCGGATCAGTGCCACCCCGGTCAATCCGTCGGATGGCTCCAAGCTGGCCGAGCAGATCATTTCCGTCACCCGGGGGACTTTCGAGTACGAGAAGCCGGACCTGGGAAGCTCCGAAGGTTCAGGGTCCGGGCCGGACAACAAGCCCGACCCGGATGTGCCACTCGGTCACTCCTGACCTGAGGTTCGGTGTCACCTAACGACCGAACGGCACGGTCATGGTTACTCCGGCTCCGGTGCCTGGACCGCCGGGCTGGGAGGTAGCCGAAACCTTGATCCTCAGCTTCCTGACCCCGGTCTTCTTTTTCACCTTGACCTTCATGTTCACCGTCTTCGACTTGCCGGCCGCCGGGCCAGGGACGGACTTGCAGACTCTGCGGACCAGGCCTTTGCCCGAGGCACAGACCTTGACCCTGGCGAGGTCGGCGTTACCCGGGTTACCCAGCTTCACTTTCAGTCGGTAAGGCTTGCCCTTCCTTGCCTTGCCTTTCTTTCCGGGCAGGGTGAGCTTCAGCCTGGCCTCGGCCGCCTTCATTGGCGCTGCTGCCGCGGTGAAGACCAGCGGGTTCTGGGTTCGTTCACGAAGACGATCGGCCTGCTCGGCGGTGGCACCGGGCCCGGAGAAATAGCGGACCCGCTTCACGAACAGGTCCCGGGTCATCTCGAGCGGAAGGATCGGGTCGGTATTCGGGAAGGTGCCATCGATTCCGAAACCGCTCGCTCCGTAGGCCTTGAGGTCACCACCGCATTGCTTCTCGCCGGGCCCGGTCGGGGTGGTGTCATCCAGGTAATAGCTGGTAAACGGCGGGTTGTTGTGGTCCACTACTGAGGGCACCGCTGTGACCATGGTGGTGGCTGAACCCTGCGGTCCGGTGACCTGCTGCCAGACAAACTTCCCGCTCTCGAAATCGGCCTCGGCCGATGGCACCAGGGTGTCCGGGCTGCCGTCGACCGGCACCCCGGCCCGGTTCTTCTGGTCGCGGTAGGTCATGCCGGCAGCCGACTCGGCGAAGTCCGTCCAGACGTACATGAGCGGAATCGGGTGGACCCGGACGTAGACCGTCTTTTCCTCATGGTCGCCGTAGTACTTGTGTTCGCTCTGAACGTAGGGGCCGCTGTTGGCACCCATGAAAGAGCGGAGTGCGCGCACCGGGCCGTCCTTGATCACGACGTAGGTTCCCTCGTCGTCGTCGCTGGGCCGGTCGTTGCCCGGGCTCTGGTCGAGGTGCCAGTTGCCGGAAAACGTGTACTCGCTCCGGCCGCAGCCGGAAAGCCCACCGGCGGAAACCGCTTCGCGGTCGAGGATGTCGGCGTTGGTGGCCCCGCCGGTCGAGATCCTGATTTCGTCTTCCATCCAGCGATCGGTCGAATGGAGCGAGTAGTTGTCGGTCTTTACGCGCGAGTCTTCGGGATTCGGCGAGTTCGCGTATCCGTAGTTGGCGAGCATCGTCTGGCTGCCGGTTAGACCGGTCAGTTTGAAGTCATAGGTGACGTAATCCCTGCCAGCGCCCTGGTCCAGTTTGCCCTCGGACCGGAACAGATAGATCAGGGCGTCACCACCGCCGACCGAGTCACTTACGTCGATCTTGTTGGCCGTGCCGGCCTCGACTCCGTTCGGCGCGGGGGTACCAGCCGGGGCCAGAGCACCGGTGTCGCCTCCCATGAACACAACCTCGTCGTTGCCATCGAGC
>WPCI01104545.1_pt1 | contig 35988 bp, 35 predicted proteins | sample 5399871 | NCBI WGS metagenome assembly WPCI01 (sample SAMN12869469, study PRJNA574797) | sludge metagenome | isolation source: wastewater treatment of pH7 | place: China:Beijing | collected 2019-05-20 | reverse complement strand
CACGGTGGGTTGGCCGAGAGGCGAGGCAACGGCCTGCAAAGCCGTGTACACGGGTTCGAATCCCGTACCCACCTCGCATGGGCGATTGGCGCAGCGGGAGCGCGCTTCCCTGACACGGAAGAGGTCACTGGTTCGATCCCAGTATCGCCCACCATACTGAGATAAGGCGGTTCTCGAAAGAGGACCGCCTTTCTCTTGCCAGGATACATGTCGAGGTTGTGCCTACATTGCGCTTGTCACTGGTAGATCAGTCTTCTTGGCTCGTTTGCTCTGGGATAACTCTCTGATCCAGCGCTTGCACGTCAGGGAAGGCGCCATGCAGGCAGTTCCTTGGAATAGTGGGGACTCAGCTCGGTTCCTTTGGGGTGGACAGAACTTGCTCAGTTGACTGCGGGTTGAGGAGGGCTCCCCAATTCGTTTCATTGAGTCTCTCCAGATACTTCGTCTCGGCTAAAGTACTGGCATGAAAGAGCCAGTCAAAGACGTGGAAGAACCGCCCCAGAAACAAGTTTCGGTGCGATCGCGCGGGCGGAGACCATGGATCGGTGCCGTTATCGTGATCTGTGCGATTGTGGGAGCCACCTTTACCCTGACAAAGGTGGTTGGCCAGTCCGGATCGCGTTCCGCCGAGGCCAAGATGATTGTCGAGGAGTACCTGCTGGCGCTGCGCGGAAATGATGCCGATGTGGCTCGGCGCTACCTTGCGGATCCGAACAATCTGCAGGAAGGCGTTGACCCGTGGCCGGCCCTGTCGCGTGAGGTGCTCACCGCCTCGAATGAAATCGCACCAATTGACCGCATCGAGGTCCGAGAACCGCATGTGGTGGCTTCTGGTTTCTACGAGGTTCCGACATCGTTCTACATCGGTGACGAACGGGTCGAGCGCAGTTTCCACGTCAGTACCAAGGGCGGATTGCGGATCAACGATGGTCTGGTCACCGTGGGCTCGCCCCACCTCACGGCCTCGGGCTTGCGTGTCAATGGCGAAACGGTTCCATATCGAAAACTGGATCTGTTCCCCGGAGGCTACGTGTTCGATGCCAAATTCGATGCTTTTGAGTTTCCTGGAGCCGGAGAACCGGTGATCATCGTCGATCAAGGTGACACGAATGCGTTCGAGGAGATGACTCGACCTCAACTCACAACCGAGGCTGAGGCATTCTTCCGCGCACAGGTGCGCGAGTCGTTCGAGAGCTGTATTGCCTCGCAACTCTTCAGTCCGGGTTGTGGACTTGAAGTCTCGGGGACGGTTCCCGGTGAGCATGACGGGGTCGTCGTCGACTCAACGCAGCGCACCCTCACCCCGGAAGCGGAGGAGAAAATCTTGTCCGCGATTGACAACCTCGAACTGGTGGAGTCGCCATCTCATCTCGGAAAGTTCAGCGCCGAACTGCCAACCCTTGACACCATTGATGACATCATGGTTACGGTCGAAGCGACAAAGGGTGACACCCGAACACGAATGAACGTGCCACAAGTCTCCGACCTCAAGATTCCGAGTATCGACTTCGGAGATTTCATCCCGCGGGTCAGCTGGCACTAGTTTTGGTTGAAGGGCTTTGACTGGCCCCAGGCTTGACTATTCGTCCAGATCCTTCTCGGCCAGCCAATCCTTCGCAATCTGACTTGCCGAGAGCTGCTCTTCCACACTGCGTGCATTCAGCGTGATGAGATCATCCGGGGTAAGAGCCGCGCTGACGGAGTTGATGACCGCAGCTGCCTCATCGCTCACGTTGCCACTTGCCAGTGGAACGACGTGCGAGGCGAGGAACAATCCTTCGGTGTCCTCCAACGAGACGAGATTGTTCTGCTTGATGGATGGATCCGCCGTGTAGATGATGGCCAATTGGATGTCTCCATCGTTCAAGGCCCTGACGGTCAACGGGCCACCGCTGTCCTCGATGGGGGTGAAGCCGACGTCGATGCCGTAGGAATTCTTCAGGCCCGTTGGTCCGTTGGGGCGGCTTTCGGCCTCGGAGTTGGCTCCGAGAGTCAGGGGCGTTTCCACCTTGCTCAAGTCGGCGATGGTGGTCAGATTCCATTGCGCAGCGAAATCCTGGGTGACCACATAGGAGTCCTGATCGGTTGCCGGTGACTGCTCGAGAACGCGCAGGCCCTCCGGCGTGGCAGCCTTGAGGGCTTCGTAGACATCGTCGGACACCCGAGCGCTCGTCTCCGGCTCCCAATACTGAAGGAGCGGGCCCGTGTACTCGGGAAACAGATCAATCGTTCCGTCCTCGATTTCCGGAAGGTACACCTCCCGCTGTCCGATTCGGAACTGGCGATCAACGTTGTACCCCTCGGATTCCAAAGCCTGGGAGTAGATCTCGGCGATGATTTCGTTGGAGTAGTAGTCCTGAGATCCAACCACGATGGTTTGGGCGTCCCGAGTACCTCCCGTTTCGCCACCGTTGGAATCTGACCCGAGTGGATCACCCGAACCGCAGGCGCTCAGAGAAAGCGCGCTCACTGCCAGTAGTGCGCCAAACGTTCGAATTGTGCTGCGACGTTTCATTGACGTTCCTTCCGCTACTTGGGATCAATTGTTGTTCGAATTCTCCGCGTATGCTGCTGGATGGGCATGGCGCGCGGCGAGGTGTTGGCAAAGGGCAAGGAGGAGTTCCAATGTCAGCGCGAGTAGCGCAACAATGATCGCGCCCGCCAGCATCTGCGTGTAGTCGCGCGACTTCAACCCGGCGAAGAGATACCTGCCCAACCCGGTGTCGGCCACGTAGGCCGCCAGCGTGGCGGTGGAGACCACCTGCAGGGTCGCGGATCGCAATCCACCGAGAATCACGGGTGATGCCAAAGGTATCTCGACCGAACGGATCACCTGCCAGGGACTCATGCCCACGGCTTTGGCCGCATTGGGAATCGCGGGATCGATTGACTGGATTCCGGCATAGGCGCCGGCCAACAGTGAGGGAATCGCAAGGATCACAAGGGCTGCCAGGGGAGCCTTCAACCCGATGCCGAATGCGAGCCCGAAGAGGGTCAGCAAACCAAGTGTGGGAATGGCGCGGGCTGCGCCGGTGAATGCACCAATGACTCCCGAGCCGCGCCTCGTGTGCCCGATGAGGATGCCTGTGGGAAGGGCAACCAAGGCGGCCAGAGCCACGGCGATTCCGCTGACGGCGAGATGCTGGGCGATACGCGTTGGGATGCCGCCGGCTCCCTGCCAATGGGCAGGATCGGTCAACCAGGCGAGTGCTTCGTTCATACTGACCCCCCTCCGGCTCGACTGTGTGCTGCCCATGGAGTGAGGACCCGTCCGAGAAGCAGCAGGAGAGTGTCAAGAAGCAGGGCAAGGAGCATCGTGACGATGATTCCTGTGGCCACTTCGGCGGTGATACCCCGCTGAAATCCGTCAGTCAGGAGGGTACCCAGATTCGACACTCCGATGAGAGCTCCGATGGTCACCAAGCTGATGGTGGATACCGTCACCACCCTGACCCCGGCCAGAAGCACCGGAATTGACAACGGAAGATCAACCCGCCACAACACACTGCGCGGGGAGTGGCCAATGGCGATGGCCGCATCGCGTACGGACGCGTCCACGGAGGAGAAAGCATCGGCTGCCGAGCGGACCAGAAGCGCCACACCATACACACTCAGTGCCACGACCATGGTCGTGGCCGACCGCAGGGCAGTGCCCACGATTGCGGGAATGATGATCAGCAGGGGTAGTGCCGGGATCGCATACAGCAGTGTCGAGGCCTCGAGGAGTGGGCCGCCGATGCGTGGGTGACGATAGGCGAAGCGTCCGATTGGCACGGCAATGATGATACTCAATGCGATGGCGGGTAGCGCGAGTACCAGATGGTCCCACAGCAGAGAGACCACCCACGGCCAGTTGGCGGTGAGCCAACTCATTCCTCCATCACTCCCACCGGGCGCCCGTCTGCATCGACTGCCAATCGGCGGCCATCCACGGTCACCGTGTGCAGGGAACGGTCGGCACGCTCGGCACCGATGAAGCCCGCGACGAATGAATCGGCCGGTGCCCCGAGAATTTCGGTGGGGGTGCCGCGCTGGGCGATTTCGCCGCCCCTGCGAAGAACGACGACTTCGTCCCCCAACCGGAAGGCCTCATCCACATCGTGGGTCACGAAGACGATGGTCTTTCCGAGATCTTTCTGCAAACGGAGCAACTCGCTTTGCAGCTCGTTGCGCACAATGGGATCGACAGCGCCGAACGGCTCGTCCATGAGTAGGATGTTGGGTTCCCCGGCGAGCGCCCGAGCCACGCCAACGCGTTGCTGTTGACCTCCTGAGAGTTGGGCGGGGAACCTGCGAGCAAGACCGGCTCCGAGTCCAACCGTCTCCATCAGCGTCAGTGCCCGATGCCGAGCCTCCCGGCGCGACATGCCGGCCAGCACCGGCACCGTGGCGATGTTGTCCACGACACTGCGGTGAGGAAGTAGCCCGCCGTTCTGCAGCACGTAGCCGATGGAGCGGCGCAAGTGTACGGGGTTGACCGTCGCGACGTCGTCGTCGTCGATCAACACGCGCCCATGTGTCGGATCGACCATTCGATTGACCATGCGCAACAGAGTTGTTTTACCGGATCCCGAGGAACCCACCAGCACAACCGTGCGATGCGAGGGCACGGTGAGGGAGAATTCTGACACTGCGGCGGTGCCATCGGGATAGATTTTCGATACGGACTCGAACTCAATCACTTCGTGCCTCCCGCGGGTGTTCTCGAAGTTGCTCCTGCCGAGTATACACAGAAGTATTCGAACAATCTTTCTGGAACCGTGGTGCGCTTGTGTTGTTCGCTCGCCCCCGAGAAGTGCCCGGATTATCTCTGGAGAATCCCGAGTTCCATCGCCAGGGTCACCGCACGCGTTCGATCATTCACACCGAGCTTCTCGAATGTTCGCAACAAATGGGTCTTCACGGTGGCCTCGGAGATGAAGAGCTTCGATGCGATCCGGCCATTGGTGTACCCCTCGGCAACGAGCCGCAGAACCTCGATCTCCCGGGACGTAGGTTTCGCCACTGTGGGGGCCTGGGCGCGATTCACCAACGCGGTTGCCACCGATGGTGCCAACGCCACCTGCCCCGCGGCGGCGGATCGTACGCCCGCGATCACCTCTTCTCGGGGTACAGCCTTGAGAAGATAACCCATCGCGCCAGCCTCGATGCCGGAGAGGATGTCCTCGTCGGTCTCGTAGGTTGTCAGGATCACCACTGTGACTCCGGGAAAGTTTCTGTGCAAGTGGTCGGTGGCAGCGACGCCATCCATGACGGGCATCCGCAAATCCATGAGCACGACATCCGGCACGGTTGAACCCGTTGCGGCAGCCGTCGCGATTGCCTCGATGGCGTCCTTCCCGTTGCCCGCCTGTCCGACCACATCCATGTCCGGCGCGGAAGCAATGATCGAGACGATGCCCTCTCGCACGACGGGGTGATCATCCACCACGAAAACGCTGATTCGGTCACTCATGGAGTACTCCTTTGCCGCCTTCTGGAAGCTTGCCCGGAAGCGTGATACTGACGCGGGTGCCCTCTGTACCGGTAATGATTTTCATTGTGCCGATCGCGAGCGCCAGCCGCGAGGCGATGCCAGCCAATCCGTACCCGCGCGCCGTGGCGGCATCGACGCTGTCGGGAAATCCGATACCGTCGTCGGTGATGGCCAAGTACGTGCTGCCGGGAACGCCCTCGCCCTGCACCAGTTCGACGACGACGGTGCTGGCGCGTGCATGTTTGCGCACGTTGGAGAGTACTTCCTGGAGGCAGCGGAGCAGTACCACCTGATCGGAGCGGCGTAGCTGGGTAAGATCCCCGGAGATCTCCGGGTGGGTGGCGATTCCGGTTTCTTCCTCGAATCGTGTGCACACATCGCCGATTCGGCGGGCAAAGTCCTGACCCGCGAGCTCCACGCCGCGGCCTTCCGCGATGAGCGATCGGGTTTCGGCCAGCGCCTGACGCGCCGTGCGCTCCGCGGTGGTCAACGTGGAGCTTGTGCCCGCTGCATCCGCGGCGTCGAGTTCTCCGCGCGCTCGCTCGGTGAGCATGACAACGGCGGTGAGAGTCTGTGTGAGGGTGTCGTGGATTTCATGCGCGAAGCGCTCCCTCTCGGCCGCCGCGCCTGCTTGGCGATGTGCCTCCATGAGCTCCAGGTTCGTCGCTTGCAGTTCGGCCCGCAGGAGTCCCCGCTCCTCGGCGGCTCTGGCGATTCGGGAGATCCAGATTCCCATCGCTGTGCTGAACAGGAACGAGGCCAACCCGCTGAGGCCTGCTGAAAGCAATGCCTGCGCCGACCACCCGTTGCCTCCCCAGAGTCCCACAACGGCCGCGGTGCACAGCAACATGTTGGCTCCGGTGGCAATCCGGAGCGTGCCCCGGCCCCCCGGCCATGACCAGGCGTATGGACAGGCGAAAACGAGGAAGAAGGTCGCCGTCGGCACGTTGTAACCGAGAACAAGAACGGCCACGGCCATCACGCCAACGAATGCGCCGCCGTGTCAAAAGTAGGGCAGTTCGTGGGCCGGGGACTGCGAGGCATCCGTGTGATTGCGTCGTGGGCCCATGACGACGGGTTTGCGCCCCAGGATCGGCCAGCACGCCGCCATTGCGGCAAGTGCCAGAAAGCCCAAGGTCTTGCTGTCTCCCGTCCCGAGGCTGTTGGTGATCAATCCCAGAGCACAGATGACGGAGGCGAAGATGACGTCCCACCACAGGTAGTTGTTCCAGCGCGGACACCATCTCAGGCGCACCGCAGTGTTGTTGTTCGTCTCCATCATCCTCACCTCCTCCGATGTGGCCAACGCTGCCAGTATCTCAGCCTCGCGCGATCCACCGGAACAGCGTCCGGGACACCACGGCTCCCAGTATGAGCCACAGGACCAGAACCAGCGCAATGGCACCATGATTCCAAGATCCACCCGGCTCCATGGCGGCCATGGCATCAGGAAGAAAGACCGATCGCATGCCCTGCGCCAACCACTTCAGAGGAAACAGCGCGGCGACATTCTGGATCCATGACGGCATGAGGGAGAACGGCAAGTACACACCGGAGACAAACTGGAGTATGAGCACCACCGGCGTGATCACGGTGCTGGCGCTCTTCGCACTTCTGGGAAGCTGGCCAATCGCGATTCCAGCGATTGCGCTGGTGACGAGACCCAGAAGGAGTACCCAGCCGAAAGTGAGCCAGCGGTCGGGCATGGTCGGGAGAGCGACCCCGAAGGCGAAGCGGCCGATCAGAATGAGGAGGAATGCTTGAATGACGCCGGCAACCAGTACCTGCCCGACTTTTCCCAGCAGGTATGAGGTCGGAGAGAGTGGAGTTCCAGCCAAGCGCTTGCGCGTGTCGTCATATCGTTCCTCCGCGAGGTGTGTTCCCAGATTCTGAGTGCCGATCGTGAGGATTCCGGAGGCCAGCATGGCCGGTAAATAGTATTCGGCCGCGCTCATTCCTCCACCCAGGTCCTGACCGCCGAAGGCAGCCGAGAAGATTGCCAACATGACCATGGGGAATGCGAACGTGAAGAACAGTGCATCCCTGCGGCGGAAGTAGCCGCGCAGTTCGAAGGACATGCGCGCGGCGGCGAGACGAAGAACGGATGGAAGCGCAGATTTCTGTGCAGTGGGTGTGCTTGCCATGGTCGCGGCGTCAGGCATGTGAGGCTCCAATGGTCTCGGTGCGGATGGGGGAGGACTCCACGATCCCCAGATAGATGTCCTCCAGACTGGGGCGTATTACTTCCAGGTCGGTGACTTCTCCAGACAGTCCATTGAACTGCGATCGTGCATGGAGCTCGGCAACGAGCGCGGCAGGTTGCACCGTCCGAATCTCGTGCTGTCCCTCTCCATCGCGCCAACGCACCGTGGGTGTGCGCGCCTCGATGCCTCCGATGTCGTCGATGGCACCCTGTGCAACAACTCGTCCGTTGGCGATGACAATGGCTCGGTCGCTCAGCTGGGCCGCCTCATCCAGATAGTGGGTTGTGAGAAGAATGGTGGTGCCGTCGCTTCGCAGTTCCTGGACGAGTGCCCAGAATTGGCGGCGTGCCTCGGGGTCGAAGCCGGTGGTCGGCTCGTCCAGAAAGAGCAACTCGGGCCGTCCGATGATCCCCAGTGCCACGTCAAGGCGGCGCTTCTGGCCACCCGAGAGCGTACCAATACGGGCGCTGGCCTTGGCGGACAATCCAACGCGCGCGACGACGTCGTCGACACCACGCGGGTTCGGATAGAACAGGGCGACGTGCGAAATCAGTTCACGCACGCTCATCTCGGACGGAAGTCCTGCCGACTGCAACACGACGCCGATTCGCGAGCGCCACACGCGGGTCCCGCGCTCTGGGTCCTCGCCCAGGACTGTTACTTGACCGCCGGTGCGCTGCCGGTAGCCCTCCAGGATCTCAATGGTGGTGCTCTTGCCGGCGCCGTTGGGGCCGAGCAGACTGAAGACCTCACCGCGGTGTATCCGAAAGTCGACGCCGTCAAGGGCTTGGACTTCCCCATATGCTTTCGTCAGTCCCCGAACTTCGGCGACCACATCTGTTGTGTTCATGACTTCATTTTCGTTGGTGGTTGAGCTGCGGGGCAGCGTACGAGCGATGGATTGCCGGGTCAACCGATCGGTGGACAGTGAAGGAGTTGTACCCTGAAGAAATGGGAATTGAGCAGTTGCGCAGCGTCTTCGAGAAGCGAGAAAGTGGTCTTCTCGCTCCACGTGACACAGAACATGTGACGCGAGATGCCAGAAAGGCAGCGGTTCTCATCCTCCTCTCCGAGACCGGTCCGGACATCGTTTTGACGGAGCGTGCGGCCACGCTGCGTTCGCACCCGCGCCAGATCTCCTTTCCCGGTGGAAGGCTTGAACCGGGAGAAAACGCGATTGATGCCGCTCTGCGCGAGACTCGCGAGGAGGTCGGGTTGGATCCCGCGAGCGTGCGAGTACTTGGCGCGATGCCGCCAGCCCACGTGACCGCGTCGAGCTTTGACGTCACAGCGGTGCTCGGAACGTGGGACGGACATGGCGGCGTTGCCGTCGTCGACCCGGGGGAGGTTACAGCGGTCCATCGAGTGGCCATGGACGAACTGGCCGACCCCGGTTCGCGATTCACCGCAACGCTGCCGATCGGCTATCGCGGACCGGCCTTCTCTGCCGGAGGATTGTTCATATGGGGATTCACGGCCCACTTGCTGAACGACGTGCTGGATCTGGGCGGCTGGACACGGCCATGGGATGAGCGTCACGAGATCGAGGTACCGGCGCTGCTGTGGAAGTGATGCGCGCGGGTAGTATGAGGCGTGCGCACCGTCGTATGTGCGCAACTCGAATGAACATAAGGAGACCAAGTGTCCGTGATCTCGATAGACGGAAACGTCCATCCCATCGGTGAGCTGTCCACCGGAACCGATTTTTACGCCAGGAACCGCACAATCGTGGCGCTGCGGGTCAATGGTGAACTGAAGGACCTGGACACGGACCTGACAGCGTTGCCCGAGGGGGCGCTCGTCGAAGGTGTTGAGATTTCCTCTTCCGACGGCCTGAACATCCTGCGTCACTCGGCCACTCATGTGTTGGCCCAGGCCGTGCAGGACACGTTCCCTGACGTGAACCTCGGCATCGGCCCGTTCATCACTGACGGCTTCTACTACGACTTCGGCAACATAGACGCCGTTACTCCCGAACTACTGCGCGATCTGCAGAAGAAGATGCAGCGCATCGTCAAGGAGGGCCAGACCTTCCGCCGCCGCGTCGTCTCCGAGGAAGAGGCGGTCTCCGAGCTTGTGGATCAGCCCTACAAGCTGGAGCTGGTACAGACCAAGGGCGGTGGCGCCGAGGATGCCTCCGTGGAGGTCGGCGGCGCAGAGTTGACCATCTACGACAACGTGCGCCGTAACGGAACCGTGGCCTGGAAGGACTTGTGCCGTGGACCGCACCTGCCGAGCACCAGGCTCATCGGCAATGGCTTCGCCCTGACCAAGGCTTCCGCGGCCTACTGGAAGGGCGACCAGTCCAACGACGGTCTGCAGCGCATCTACGGCACCGCGTGGCCCACCAAGGATGAACTCGTTGCCCACCAGGAGCGCATCAAGGAGGCCGAGCGCCGCGACCACCGCCGCCTCGGCGCCGAGATGGACCTCTACTCCTTCCCGGAGGAGGTCGGGCCCGGTCTGGTGCTCTTCCACCCCAAGGGCGGAATCCTGCGCCATGTGATCGAGGAGTACGTGGTCCAGCGCCACCTCGAAGAAGGTTTCGACTTCGTGCACACGCCCGAGATCACCAAGGGCGGCGTCTTCCACACCTCGGGGCACCTGCCGTACTACGCGGACACCATGTTCCCGCCCATGAACGTGGACGAGGAGCATGACGGCGATGGCAATGTCACCAAGCAGGGCCAGGAGTACTACCTCAAGGCCATGAACTGTCCGATGCACAACCTCATCTTCCGGTCACGCGGGCGTTCCTACCGGGAACTGCCGCTGCGCTTCTTCGAGATGGGCCACGACTATCGCTACGAGAAGTCCGGCGTTGTGCACGGCCTGACTCGCATGCGCGGATTCACCCAGGACGATTCGCACACCTACTGCACCCCTGATCAGGCACAGGAAGAGATCACGATGCTGTTGGAGTTTTTCCTCGGCATCCTGCGCGACTTCGGCCTCACCGAGTTCTACCTCGAACTCTCCACTCGCGGCGAGGACGGCAAGAAGAAGGACAAGTTCATCGGCTCGGACGAGGACTGGGCCGAGGCCACACGCATCCTCACCGAGGCCTGTGAATCCACCGGTCTCACCCTGGTTCCGGATCCGGGTGGTGCCGCCTTCTACGGTCCGAAGGTCTCGGTGCAGGTCAAGGATGCACTTGGACGCACCTGGCAGATGTCCACGGTCCAGTACGACTTCAATCAGCCGGCTCGCTTCGGCTTGGAGTACACCGCTCCGGACGGCTCGCGCCGCCAGCCCGTCATGATTCACTCCGCCAAACTCGGTTCGGTGGAACGGTTCATCGGCGTACTGGTGGAGCACTACGCCGGAGCTTTCCCGGCGTGGCTGGCGCCGGTGCAGGTCCGCCTGATTCCGGTTGCTTCGGCCTTCGATTCGTACGTCGACGACGTCGCCAAGCAGCTGCGTGCCCGCGGTATCCGGGTTGAGGTCGATCATTCCGATGATCGCTTCGGCAAGAAGATTCGCAATGCCTCCAAGGACAAGATCCCCTTCACCCTCATCGCTGGTGGCGAGGATGCCGAGAACGGGGCGGTATCCTTCCGCTACCGCGATGGATTCCAGGAGAACGGCGTGTCCGTGGCGGATGCAGTGTCGCACATTGTGGACATCATCGAGCGTCGCATCAATGATCCCGCTGATGAGCGAATCAATGTCAGCGAGTGAGTGGGACGACGTCATCATCGACGAGGCGACCACCTACCCGGGGGACAAGGACGGCTTCGGACGCCTGTGGACTCCGCACCGGGCTGCCTACGTTGGTGGTGACGCCAAGCCAGCGGACGGCACTGCTTCGCGGTGCCCGTTTTGTCGGGTGCCCACCGGCGGAGACGCCGAAGGATTGATCATCGCTCGCGGTGCGACGTGTTTTGCACTGCTCAACCTGTACCCGTACAACTCGGGCCACGTGCTCGTGTGCACCTACCGGCACGTCTCTCTCTACCCCGATCTCACCGATGCCGAGCGCATCGAGATGGGGGAGATGACCGCGCGGGTGATGTCCGTGCTCAAGGTTGCGATGAATCCGCAGGGATTCAACCTGGGCATGAATCAGGGTGAGGTTGCGGGTGCGGGAATCGCAGCGCACATTCACCAGCACGTGGTGCCGCGCTGGGGTGGGGACGCCAACTTCTTGCCCATCATCGCCCAGACGAAGGCGGTGCCGGCGATCCTTGCGGATACACGTGAGCAGCTCGCAGCTGAGTGGCAGAGACAGTTCCCACATCGATGAAGGGCTAGTTCTACGATGACGAGGCCCGGGTGATCTGGAGCAGATCTCCAGATCACCCGGGCCTCGCTCAGCCAGTTCCTGTTGCGAAAGTCCACGTACGATGTCGAGCGCCAATGCTCGGTCTCGAGGAACCTATCCAATCGCCGCGAGGGCCGCACCCAACGGCGCCACCTCGAGCCCCGGCGGTACCAGGGCCACTCGAGCGGTCAGGTTCATGTGCCGCAGGAACGGAGACCGGGTGGCGCGCTGATCCAGCTCGTCACGCAGGGCGTTGAGGAAGGGGGCGCCAACGTCGGCGACGCCACCGCCGATCAGAATGGTGGAGATGTCGAGCGTCAACCCGACGATCGTCACCGCGTGAGCTATGGCGCCCATCCATACCTTCCGTACCTCAACGGCATCGGCCTGCCCCCGGGTGGCTGCCGCCAACAGGCTTTCCGCGGGCTTGATGCCTCCGGCCACCGGCCACATCCTGTTCAGCGCGTTCCCGGAGGCGTAGAGCTCCAGGCAGCCGTGCTGTCCGCAGGGGCACTCGGGCCCGTCCGCAACATATGGGATGTGCCCGATCTCCCCGGCGCTGCCGAGCATTCCGTAGCGGGGGACGCCGTCGAGAATCATGCCGGTTGCCAGACCGGTGCCGATGGAGATGAGCGCCACGTCCGTGCCGAGCCCCATGAGCCGCGCCGTTCCCAACGTTGCGGCGGTGACATCGTTGGAGAGAAAGACTGGGACACCGAACTCCCGCCCGGCCATCTCGGCAAGCGGTACGTTGGCCTCGGGCAGTCCCACGTTGACGCCGTGGGACACCGTGCCTTCCCGGGTGGACACCATTCCGGGAATGCCGATTCCCACGCTCCGAATCCTCAGGTTTCGCGACTGGTGGTGTCCGATCACATCCGCCACCACGAGCTTGAGGGTCGCGATGATTCCCGCGATTCCGGTTGTGAGCGTGGAATGTCGGGAGTTGGCCACCGGTCCAGAAGCGGCAAAGAGCACGGCGTGAGTCTTGGTTCCTCCAACGTCGATCCCGATGATTGCCTCATCCGGCGCCATCAGATCGTCCAGGGCATAGTTCGTCATCCCTTCACCGCCCCGGAGACGAGACCCGAGGTCATCCGCCCCTGAACAATGAGGAAGAAGATGATGACCGGAACGGCGATGATGGTGGAGGCGGCCATGACCTGCGCCCAGTCGACGCCGCGATTGACCGAGGCGTTGAGAAATTCGCGCAGCCACAGTGGTAACGTGCGAGCGCTCTGCTCGGGCAACGCCACCAACGCAATCGTGAACTCGTTCCAGGCTTGAAGGAAGGCGTAGACGCCCGAAGCCACCAGTCCCGGAGCCAACAGGGGGAAGGTGATGCGCAAGAACGCCATGGGCCGCGAGAGTCCATCGACCATGGCGGCCTCTTCGAGTTCGACCGGAACGCCTGCGACGAATCCGCGCAGCATCCAGATGGTGAAGGGGATGACGGCCGCGGAGTAGAGGATGGTGACACCAAGTACGGAGTTCAGCCCCAGGATGGCAACTTCCTCCCCGACGTTGGAGAGCATCTTGTACTGGGCAATGAAGAGACCTTCGGCGGGAAGCATCTGGATCATCAGGATCGCGAGAACGAACGACTTGCGTCCACGGAAGCGGAACCGGGAGATCGCGAGCGCTGCAAGGAACGCCAGAATCAGGACCACGAAGACCGTGATCAGTGTTATGGACAGGCTCATCTTCAACGCGGGGAGGAATCCGGGATCGGTAACCGCTCGTCTGAAGTTGGAGAACGTCGCGTTTGAGGGAAGGAAAGATGGTGGCATCTGACGCAGCCGGGCATTCGGGGTCAGTGCGGACAGCAACATCCAATACACAGGGAATACCCATGCCAGAGCGACGACTACGCCCAGGAGATTCTGGAAGAGCTTGGCGGGCTTGAGGCGGTGGCGTGTTGTAACAGTCATGGCTTACTGATCTTCCTTCAGGAGAACACGAACATAGGGCCAGCTGATGAAGATCGTCAGCGCAAGGACGAAGAGGGATACTGCCGAGGCAGCGCCGAAGTCGTGGCGTCCCATACCGAGTTCGTAGATGAAGTTGCCAAGGAGATTGGTCTCCGAAACGGGGGCCCCCGCATCCTGAAGAATCCGGATCTGTGCGAACACGCGTAGGTCCCAGATGAGTTGCAGCAGGAGCACGATGGAGAGCACGGGCCGCACCATCGGTAGCAGGATGTGGCGCAGCTGCTGGAAGCGTGAGGCACCGTCTATCTGACTGGCTTCCAGCACCTCGTCGGGAACCTGCGTGAGTCCGGCATACAGCGACAGCGCCACGAAAGGGACGGACATCCAGACGATGACGGCCGTCGCAACGACGAAGAACGTCAGGGGTTGGGACAGCCACGCGAAGCGATCGAATCCCGTCAAGCCGATCGATGTGAGAAACCAGTTGACGATTCCGGTGCGATAGTCGAAGAGCCAGCGGAACACGGTCACGGCTGCAACCATTGGCATGGCCCACGCCAGAAGCAGGGCAATCTGGATGGCGATCCTGATCGGGCCGTATACCGCCCTCATGAGCAGGGCGAAGGCCAAGCCGATCAGCACGGTCAGGATCGCGTTGACGAAGCAGAAGATGAGAGAGCGGACGACGACGGCCCAGACGGCGTTGTCGGCAAAGATCCGTGCGTAGTTGTCCAGTCCCGCAAAGGTGGGGGGCTGGCCGAACTGTTGGGCGAGTCCATACTCCTGAAGAGAGGTGATGACCTGCCAGAAGAGTGGGTATCCGAGGCCTGCCAGAAGGAGCAGAACGGGACCCAGTAGAAGTAGGTACGGCGTCAGATGGCGCTTGCGGCGCGGATGCGCGGTGGCAATGGGGAGTGTGTGAGACATGGAGGCTCCAAGAGTGGGGGCGGGGTGATGCTTGGATTGTGAGAGTCCATCACCCCGCCCGTGAGATGTGCGGTGCCTGTCAGTTGCCGTTGAGCATGGGAGTGAGCTTGGCGTCGTACTCGGCAGCGAGTGCCGTGACGTCACCGCCTTCGGCGATCTCCTGGAAGAGCTCCTCGTAGACGAAGGCGGCTTCGATGGCGGCCCAGCCCGGAGCGGCGGGGGTCAGCTTGGAGGCGGCTGCGGTCTCGATCATGGTTTCCGCGAACTTGTCGTCACCGAGCGAACTGACGTACTCGGCATTCGCCGGGCCCAAGCCGTTCTCGCCCAGCATGGTCTGGTACTCCTCGGAGAAGATGATCCGCAGCAGGTCTTCTGCCAGTTCGGGGTTCTTCGACTTGGCGGAGATGGCGATGTTGGAACCTCCGGCGAAGACGGGGGCTACGCCGCCGTCGACACCCGGAAGGGCGAAGATGTCGAACTTGGACTCGTCGGCCATGCCATCGCGCACTTCTTCACCCTCGTCGTTGGTGGTCATGTCTCCGATGGACCAGCGAGCCCACCCCGGGGCCATCATTGAGGTTGCCTCCGGTGCGGCGCCATCGGCCCCATCATTGATGAAGTCCCAGTAGGCCACATCGCGCTCGGTGGTGGGCAGCAGGGAGGTGTTGCGCACCAGGTCCTGCCACATCTCCATACCTTCGATCGTCTTGGGGTCGGAGAGGGTGGAGGTCCATTCGGTGCCGTCAACGGTGGCCAGTTCGCCACCGTTGGCGAAGATCCACGAGATGCCGTTGCGCCAGTCCTGGCCGCCCATGGCGAAGCCGGACTGGGTGTCGGTTGTCAGTGTCTTGGCAGCTTCGGTGAGCTCTGCGAGAGTCTTGGGAACTTCGACTCCCTTCTCCTGCCAGACGTCGGCGCGGTAGAAAACGTAGCGCGAACCGAAGTAGTAGGGCATCGCGTACTGCTTGCCGTCCACTGTTCCGACTTCGATGAACGACTGGAGAAGGTTGTCTCCTCCCAGCTCCTCGTACATGGGGCTCAGGTCGCGGAACGCTCCGACCGTTGAGAACGTCGGGGTCTGGGTGTTTCCGATTTCCACCACGTCCGGTGTGTTGTTCGCATCCGGTAGTGCGGTGGTGAGCTTCGTGACCAGATCCCCCCAGGCCTGCTCCTCGATCTTGAGTGTGGCGCCCGGATGCTGATCCTCAAAGGTGGTCTTGAGGTAGTCACGCAGTTCGTCGGGAGTGTCGCTGCCTGCCAGCCACAGGGTGATGGTCTGGCCGTCGGAGGGAGCCTTCGTTCCGTCGGCGGAGGAATCGGCGGATCCACCATCGTCGGAGCTGCAGGCAGCGAGCCCAAGCATCGACATCGCAGCGAGTGCTGCGATGAGGCGGCGGTGATTTCTCATGATTGTTTCCTTTCAGAGGTGGCGCTGCACTGCGCCAATTGTGGTGCCTTGTGGGGTTATGCGATACCGAGCCGACCGGAGAGAACCAGAACGGCGGCGCCTTGCAGCGCGCCGTCCGATCCCAGGGTGGACGGGCGGATCCGCAGTATTCGGTGTGAGCGCGCAAGTGTGCGCTCACGAATGGTGGCCGCAGTGGCCGCCAGTAGGGGGCCCTCGAGGAATTCCTCGGGCCCGGAGACGATGATCTCGGAGATATTGAGTGTTGCAACGACAGGTGCCAGCACGGTGCCCAAACGGGTTCCGATGGCTTCGAGTATGGTGGAACGCTCCGATGGCGAGAGGTCGTGCGTCATCCGCTTGAGGGCGGGTTCGGAGAGAATCGTTTCCAGGCAGCCCGCCCGTCCGCATGCGCAGATCTCGGGTGGGCCGAGGGGAGAGTCCGTGCCATCGCGCTCGTCCACGATGGTGACGTGTCCGATCTCTCCCGCTGCGTCCTCGCTGCCCTGCATGAGAGCGCCCGCCACCACGAGGCCGGCACCAACACCGTGACCGATGACGATGCGCAGCATCCCGTCACCGTCGGCACCGCCAAAGGTGTATTCGGCAAGGGCGGCGCAGTTGGCATCATTGGCAACATGAACGGGAAGCGAAAGTTTGCTTTCGAGAAGCCGTGTCAGAGGGACGTCGTACCAGCCTCGGTTGGGAGCCTGCTCAATGACACCGTCGGGTTTGATGACGCCGGGCGAGGAGATACCCAGACCGAGAATCTGACAGTCGGCAGCGTTGGTGACCCTGCGGCAGAAGTCGGTCAGCGCGTCGATGCCCGCTTCGCCCTGAGGTAGCACGCTCTTCTTGTCCAGCCGGTGGACGATGCGCCCACCCAGGGTCAGGATGGCCCCGGAGAGGGAGCCGTCGTTGGTCAGGTTGATGGCCGCGATCTGCCAAGTGTTCTCGGACAGTCCCACGAGTGTGGCGCGTTTGCCGACCTTACCGGGACGATCTTCCGTGCCGAGTTCGACGACGAGTCCCTCGTTGATGAGATCTTCGACGAGTGCGGACATCGTGACCCGGGTCAGTCCCGTGGTGCGGGCAAGTTCAGCTCGAGATTCAGGTCCCGACTGAAAAAGGTGTTGGAGGACCACAGCCCGATTGTGGGCTCGAGCTTCGGTCGGGTGAGCTCGTCCCATGCGACGAAGATGTTGCGTTCCCACGTATGTTAGTTAAGCACACTTACAATCGATGTGTCACGAGTTACAGTTGAACTTGTCCGCCCGTCGTAGCTGAACTGGAAGGCCCAGCCGTGAGTCAATCGCCCGATGCAGATCCAACAACCAATGCCGCCGCTCCTTTTGACCCCGATGACCTCGGACTGATCCCGCGCCCCTTTGCACTGCGTGTCGCCGGGCAACGCCTCCACACGATCGACGACGATGCCCTCGTCACCCATATGGTCACCGACCCGGCTGATCTGCTTCTCCCCAGCGGTCTGCCCGAGTGGCAGATACGTGAGGCCTTCCGGCTGGAAACGCGCCGGGGCAAGTGCGAGATCTTCGCGGTTCACAGTCAGGGGATCCGCCACGCTCGCCGGGTGGTTGAGCATCTGCGAGAATCAGGCCCGGTGCCGGATCTGACCATTGTTGATCGTCCCGAGTACGAGTGGCGCGGGTTGAGTGTTGACGTCGTGCGCCATTTCTTCGGCCCGGGGGAGCTGGTGAGAGTCATGGACATCATGAGCGAACTCAGGCTCAACCGGCTCCATCTGCACCTCAGCGATGACCAGGGGTGGCGCATTGACATCCCCGCTCTGCCCGAGCTGGTCGAGAGGTCCTCGGGGACCTCGGTGGGTGGCGGCGGGGGAGGCCACTTGAGCCCGGAGGACCTGGATCACCTCGTACAGCAGGCGGCCGCGCGGGGTATCGATATTGTTCCGGAAGTGGACGTGCCCGGTCACACGACCGCGGCCCTGCACGCGCTGCCCGGTCTCAACCGCGACGGAATTTGCCCTCCCATCCATGAAGGAATTGAGGTGGGCATCTCGACGCTGTCCGCAGCGGCGCCCGATACCGAACGCTTCCTTGATGCGGTGGCGGACACGCTCGCACCGTTGGCACCGCAGGGGGTGCATGTGGGCGGCGACGAATGTCTCCTCACTCCAGCGGAGGAATTCGCGGAGCTCGTGTCCATGATGGTGAGCCGAGTCCACGTTCGTGGCCGGCGTGCAATCGCCTGGCAGGAGGCCGCCGCCCAACTACATGCGGGAGACCTGCTCCAGTTGTGGGATGAGCGGCAGGGTCTGACCGATGTGATCGACGCCTCGCACGCCGGGGTGGGGATCATTGCCTCACCGGCCTCGCGAGTCTATCTGGACATGAAGTACGACGATTCGCAGCGGCTCGGGCTCGTCTGGGCCGGAACGACGACGTTGCGGGAGTCCTACGAATGGGACGTCGCCTCCGTTCTGCCCGGGGTCGCCGCAAACGCAATTGTTGGCGTCGAGGCATGCATTTTCACCGAAACCATCGAGACGGGCGACGAGCTCGTCTACATGCTGCTTCCGCGGCTGGCCGCAGTTGCCGAGGTGGCATGGTCGGGAGGAGGCCGTGGACACTGGGAATCCTTCGCCCGCAGAGTTGCGATGCGGGCTGGCGACTGGCAGAAGCGCGGATATGTGTGGTACCGCTCGCCCGAGGTGAGGTGGGACTTGTAGTCGAGCAGCACTAGACTGTGGAGGTGCTGGCAGTTTTCGACAGAAGAGGGATTGAATGCTTAGCCGTACAGGCCGCCCACTCGCGCAGGTCATTTTCGGACCGATTGCCAAAGCCTGTGTCAAGGCGCGCATCTCCGCGGATACCATCACGATTGTCGGCACCATCGCGGGTGTCATCGCAGCCCTGACCCTGCTTCCCTTCGACCATCTCACCGCAGGAGCACTGACGATCACCGTGCTCGTCATTTTCGACAACCTTGACGGGCAAATCGCCAGACTCACGGGAACGTCCTCGAGATGGGGTGCCTTCTTGGATTCCACCCTCGACCGGGTCTCCGACGGAGCCATCATGTCCGGCATCCTCATCTGGGCCTACCTGTGGGCCGACCCGCGCTATCAGGAGTGGATCCTCGTCGGGGGCCTCGGCGCACTGGTCTTCGGCAGCGTCGTTCCCTACGCCCGGGCACGGGCCGAGGGACTGGGCATGTCCGCCTCGGTCGGGCTTGCCGAGCGGGCGGACCGCCTGGTGATCTCGTTGCTTGCCACCCTCTTGGTGGGCATGGAACTCGGCGACTGGATCATGGCCGTTGCGGTGTGGCTCCTGTTCATTGCTGCCCTTGTCACGGTGATTCAGCGGATGATCCATGTGCGTGGGCAAGCTCTTGCCGACGGTGAGGAGTGACATGAATCCGGTACGGATCTTTCGCATGGCTCAAGCGATCGTTGATCGCCTGCCCGAACCCGTGGGGCGGGGACTGTTCAATGTTGCGGGCTCGCTCGCCGGCCTCAGCAACATCAAGGGAGTACGCCAGCTTCGCAGGAATCAGGCTCGGCTGCGCCCGGGGATGAGCTGGCTGACCTCACGCAGGCTCTCCGCCAAGGCCATGCGCTCCTACATGCGTTACTACTATGAGACTTTTCGGATGTCGAGTCTGTCGCAGGAACAGATTCTTGCTCGGGTCTCATCCACCGGCACCGAAGCGATGCGCGAGGAGCTGGCGGACGGTGAATCCGTCATCGGAGCCCTCACTCACGCGGGCAACTGGGATCTTGCCGGGGCGTGGTCCAATCTCGATTTGGCCCGGGTGCACACGATTGCCGAAGTACTCGACCCACCGGAACTCTTCGAAGGCTTCCTGTCCTTCCGTGAAGGTCTGGGCATGAGAATCTACCCTCTCATCAAGGGTGGCGGAGCACTGCACTCCCTGGAGCGTGACATGGCGGAATCCGCCATCTTCACCCCAATCCTTTCCGATCGTGACCTCAGCGCTTCCGGGCTCGAAGTAGAACTGGCCGGGGTTGCGATGCTGGTGGCACCGGGCCCGGCACTGTTGGCCCAGTGGACCGGACGCACGCTTTATCCCACCTTCGTCCACTACGAAAGGCTGCACGGAGAGCGCCGCAAGGCCGCCGGTACCTCGTGGGGGCTCGTCGTCGCCATCGGCCGCGGTATCGTGGCACGGACAACCTCGAACTCGCCGGCTACCGAACGCGAGGCAGATCTGGTGCGCATGAGCCAGGAGTGGCTGTCCGAATTGGAGCCTCTACTGGTCGAACATCTCGAGGACTGGCACATGCTCCAGAAGGTATTCGTCGAGGATCTTGATCCGGAGAGGCTTGCCCGTGCACGTGCGAAGGCTCGCGCGGCCGCTCGCTCCGACGGCGGATCCACAGTGCAATCCGAGCACGGAAAAGGATAGACCATGAGAATCGGAATCGCGTGTCCCTATTCATGGGACGTGCCCGGCGGCGTGGGATTCCACATTCGTGATCTTGCCGAGGAACTCATCCGGCGTGGCCATCACGTGGGCGTCATCGCCCCCGCGGAGAACATGGAGGATGTTCCCGACTATCTGACCTCCACGGGTTCGGCGATATCCATTCCCTACAACGGTTCCTATGCCAACCTCTCCTTCGGTCCGCGGGTCAACAGGGACGTGAGGGCGTGGCTGCGTGAGGGACGGTTCGACGTCGTCCATGTTCACGAGCCGTGCGTACCCTCGGTATCCATGCTCGCGCTGATGAATGCGGAGTGTCCGGTGGTCTCGACCTTCCACACCGCGTTGGACCGTTCGCGAGCATTCGAGATCGCGGCACCGCTGTTGCGTCCGGTGCTGGACAAGGTGCAATCACGAATCGCAGTGTCGCAGGAGGCCCGCCGTACAGCAGTGCAGTATCTGGGAGGAGACGCTTTCGTCATTCCCAACGGCGTGTACACCCAGACGTTCCAGGACGCTCCCCGCGACAAACGTTTCACCGGAACTCCCGAGCATCCCACGCTGGGCTTTCTCGGGCGTATTGACGAGCCGCGCAAGGGATTGCCGGTCGTGGCCAGAGCATATGGCGAGATACTGCGGGCCCAACCGGGGGTCAGACTGTTCGTGGCCGGACGCGGAGATGAGGATGCGGCCCGCAAGATGTTCGGCGAACACGCGGAATCGGTGGTGTTCCTCGGAGGTGTGAGCGAGAAGGACAAGGAAGCGCTTCTCTCCAGTGTCGACATCTACCTTGCCCCCAATACCGGTGGGGAGTCCTTCGGAATCATCCTTGTGGAGGCGATGAGCGCGGGTAGTTTCGTGGTCGCCTCGGACATTCCCGCCTTCCGGGCGGTTCTGGGCAACGGTTCCTTCGGTGCCCACTTCGCCAATGACGACGCGGCCTCACTTGCCACCTGCGTCATCGATGCTCTGAGCGATCCCGAGCGCAGGACCGAGACCGTGGCACGCGCTCATCGTGAGGCGTTGCGCTACGACTGGGCCACGGTGGCATCACAGGTCTACGCAGTCTACGAGACCGCCATTCGAACCGCACAGCTGGAGGTGATCGAATGACATGGGAATTGTGGCTGGTCATCGCCGGTGTTGCCATCGTGGTACTGGGAATCGTGATCACTTTGAGGGCGCGTAGACTCGACAAGCTCAATCGGACCGTCGCGAAGTCGCGGCGGGCTCTTGAGCATGCCCTGACGGCGCGAGCCCAATACGCCCACGACTTCGCAACTTGCGGAGCCCTTGACATGGCGGGCGCAATCCTGTTGACGGACAGCGCCGATACCTGCCTGCGTGAGGGTATGCAGCCCATCATCGACGATGGCCTCGATCGCATCGAGCAGCTTCCGATCCTCCATTCCGGGCGGGAGAAGAAGGACCGCCGCGCCCTGGAGTCGAACCTGTCGCGCACGCTGCGGTTGACAGTCGACGAGCTTGACGAGTCTGAATTGACGCCCGCGCAACGGGCGTTCCACGAACGCCTCGACAAGGCTCGGCTCGAGGTCAAGATGACTCGCAACTTCCACAACTCCCACGTGGCGCAGGTACGTCGGGTTCGGACCACCGCTTTGGCCAGGATCGTCCCGATTGCGGGACATGCACCGTGGCCCCAGACCGTTGACATGGACGACGCAGAGTGAGGGGATGAATCCCATGAGTGAGCCGCACGTGTCCATCTATCAGGCAGCTGTTGCACCGCAGGTCTCGTATCACGCCCCGCGTTGGAAGGAACCGGCTCGCCACACGGCTGCCTACTATCTCGGCATCGCAGTGCTGGTCGCGGTGGCGCTCGCGGGATTCTTCTACACCTTGCCCCTGATCAGCTTCGAGGGTGCGGGCATCACCTTCATGCTGATTCTTCTCGCCCTGCTGCCGGTGATTGCCATCGGGATGCTCATCCGGTGGATCGACCAATGGGAACCCGAACCGCTGGGACTCTATGCGGTGGCATTCGGCTGGGGTGCCGGGGTGTCGGCCTTGATCTCGATTGTGGGCAACGGGGTCTTCCAGAACGCGATCGACGCGATGCACAATCTGGATGTCTACCAACAGGCCGCATTGCCGGTGGTGGTGGGAGCACCGCTCATTGAGGAATCCGCCAAGGGACTGGGCATCCTGTTGATCTTCTACGTCTTCAGCCGGTACTTCAACGGCCCCGTGGATGGACTGGTCTATGGAATGCTCATTGGTCTGGGCTTTGCCTTCACGGAGAACATCTTCTACTTCGGCCAGTTCTACGACGAGCTGGGGGCGGTCTTCCAAGCGCGGGCAATCGAGAGCCCTTTCATTCACCCTCTGTCCACTGCCATGACGGGGGTGTTCGTAGGGTTCGCCACGAATCGGCGTTCGGGTATGGCCATCATTCCGCTTGCCGTGATGGGCTATGGCATGGCTGTGCTTCTGCACGGCCTGCACAACTATTCGGCCGTCCAGAACATCGGCAGTTTTCAGCGGCTCCTGTTCCAGCTGCCCGTGTACATCGGGGTGATCTATCTTGTGAGTTATCTGCGGCGAAGGGAGCGCCAGCGGGTGACAGACGCTCTGCACGATTACGCTCAGGCGGGGTGGATCACCGGCAACGAGATTGCAATGATACAGACGATTCCCAATCGCCAGTCCGCAATCCGTTGGGCGGGGGAGAACGTTGCAGCCCGCGGCGGTCGACGGGAGGTGGGACAGCAGGCCATGCGCCGTTTTCAGGCCGAACTCATCGAGTTGGGAAACACCCGCTCGCGCAACCTGCACCGCGCCAAGGTTCATCTTCCCGAGAGCCGTGCGCAGGAGGCTCGCCGTCTCCAGCTCATCGGCTACCTGCGCGAGGTGTTCACTGGGCAACTCGTTGCCTGAGCCGTTACCAATACGAGGAGAGATTGTGGCAACCGAGTCACGCAACGGCAACGGCCTCACGGCCCGCCAGCAGGCCGAGATTGATTCGGAATGGGTGAGCGACAAGGACGGTATCCTCCGCAGGAGTGCGGCCCGCGTACTTCTTTTCGATTCCCGCGGGCACATTTTTCTCATCAGGGGGCACGACGTCGGCGACCTGGACCATTCGTGGTGGTTCACCGTGGGCGGTGGAATATCGCCCGACGAGCCGGCGCGAGTCGGAGCGTGCCGGGAACTCGCCGAGGAGACGGGGTTGGAGCTGGCGCCGGAGCGACTCGTCGGCCCTGTTCTCGAACGCCACGCCACGTTTCATTTTGCACTGGAAAAGAGACGCCAGGATGAAGTGTTCTTCTTTGCCCATCTGACGGATGAGGAATCGCGCCGTCTTGGCCAGGGGCGCCACCTCACGGCCCTTGAGGAAGAGGTGCTCGACGAGATGCGCTGGTGGGATCCCCGGGAGATACCGGAGGTCAGTGAGCAGCAGGCAACCTTCTATCCTCTGGGCATTGCGGAGCTCGCTCTGCGGTGGTGGCACGGCTGGGACGGTGAGTGCCCCGAGATCTGGGAGGATTGACCGGATGCGGCCCCGCGCGGTTGCGGGGGAGTACGTGGTCGTCATCGGCGTCGCTTCTCAGACACAGCCTCACCGCTCAATCACGCAGACACCAACTGTAGTGAGGTTACTTTGGTCATATGTGGATGGGGAGTTGGGACCACGTCCAAGCCCCCTGATTGACACGATGGTCCTGCGGTGGCGTGGGGCCGGTCGCCGTATTGGGACCGTCGGGTATGATGAGAGGCGGACAATTATTCATATTTCGAGGAGAACTCCGTGTCCGGACACTCTAAGTGGGCCACCACCAAGCACAAGAAGGCAGCGAATGACGCCAAGCGCGGCAAGCTCTTCGCCCGCCTCATCAAGAACATTGAGGTTGCTGCGCGCACGGGCGGTCCCGACCCTGCCGGAAACCCGACGCTCTTCGACGCCGTCCAGAAGGCGAAGAAGAACTCCGTGCCCTCCGACAACATTGACCGTGCACTCAAGCGCGGCGCCGGGGAAGGTGGCGACGGCGTCATCTACGAGAACATCACATACGAGGGTTATGCCTCGGGTGGAGTCGCCGTTCTCATCGAGTGTCTGACCGACAATCGCAACCGCGCCGCGGCCGAGGTCCGTACGGCGCTCACCCGTAACGGTGGCCAGCTGGCCGACCCGGGTTCGGTGTCCTACCTCTTCTCCCGCCGTGGAATCGTCGAGGTGCCCACGTCTGACGACTTGACCGAGGACGACGTCCTGATGGCCGTCTTGGACGCAGGGGCGGAGGAAGTGGTCGACGACGGCGACGTCTTCACCGTTGAATCCGAACCGGGCGACGTCGTCGCCGTACGCACCGCATTGCAGGAAGCGGGCATCGACTACAACTCCGCCGAGGTGCAGTTCGTTCCTTCCATGAAGGTGGAAGTGGACAAGGAGGGCGCCCAGAAGGTCCTCAAAGTCATCGATGCGCTCGACGATTGCGATGACGTTCAGAATGTCTTCTCCAACGTGGACATCTCTGATGCCGTGATGGAAGAGTTGGAGGCTGAAGCCTAAGGTGCGCATTCTTGGCGTGGATCCAGGTCTCACCCGGTGTGGCCTGGGCACTGTCGATGCCAGCGGCGGCCGGCGCGTATCCCTCGTGGACATGAGGGTTGCGCGCTCGGCCGCCGAGTTGGCTCCGCACAAGAGACTCCTGCTCATTGCGGACGAACTCGACGTCGTCCTCGAAGAGTTCAAGCCCGACGTCGTAGCCGTGGAGCGCGTGTTCGCCAAGTCCAATGTGCGGTCGGTGACCGGCGTGGCCCAAGTGGTGGGCATCGTGATGCTGGCCGCTGCGCGGGCGAATCTCCCGGTGGAGATGCATACTCCCTCCGAGGTCAAGGCTGCGGTGACCGGCAACGGGCGTGCGGAGAAGAAACAGGTTCAGCTCATGGTTCAGAGAATCCTGTGCTTGAAGGATTTGCCGCGCCCCGCTGATGCCGCCGATGCACTGGCCATTGCCATCACCCAGGCGTGGCGCGGTGGCATGTCCTCACTCGAAGCTGAACCGGATCGAACCCAGCACGGTGGCGCCGGAACGCTTCCTCGGGCCACCGGCTACGATTTGACCCCGGCCCAGAAACTCTGGGCCGGTGCCGAGAGGATGTCGCGCAGACACGGCGCCGTGGCACCGAACGAAGCCTCCAAGCAATGAGCTAGAATCGTCAAACATACGTTCGAAAGGGAGTGAGCATGATCGCCAGGTTGCGCGGAACGGTACTGCACGTTGATGGCAGCACCGCCACTGTCGAAGTGGGTGGGATTGGTCTCGCCGTGTACGCCACGCCCACGACCCTGGCGACCCTGCGCGAGGGTGGCGAGGTCGTTCTTCACACCTCGCTCGTGGTCCGTGAAGACTCTCTCACTCTCTTCGGTTTTGCCGACTCCGACGAAAAAGCCACCTTCGAGATCCTGCAGGGCGTTTCCGGTGTGGGACCGCGTCTGGCTCTGGGAATCCTTTCCGTTCACACGCCCGATGTTCTACGACGTGCGGTGAGTTCGCAGGACGAGGCGGCGCTGCAGCGCGTCTCGGGCATCGGCAAGAAGGGTGCGCAGCGCCTCATTCTTGAGCTGGGCACCAAGTTGGGTCCGGAGGTGGGAAGCGATGGCGCGGTCCCGCCCGCTCCGGCGGCTGGATCGGATGTCGTGGACGCCCTCGTGGGGTTGGGATGGCCCGAACGGGACGCCTTCGCGGCCTACGAGAACGCGGTGGCGGCCCAGCCCGAGGGCACTGTGGCCACGTTGCTGCGGGCCAGCCTGCAGATTCTGGGAGCGAGAAAGTAGGACATGTCCAGCGCATACGATCTTGTGACGCCCGACGCCAACGATTCGGAGAGGGCTGCCGAAGCGGCCCTACGACCCCGCCATCTGCAGGACTTCGTGGGCCAGTTGGTGGTGCGCGAGCAGTTGTCGTTGGTTTTGGAGGCCGCTGTCGCGCGCGGCAAGGTTCCCGACCACGTCCTGCTCTCCGGACCTCCGGGGCTCGGAAAAACAACCCTGTCGATGATCATCGCCAATGAGGTCGGAGGGGCCTTGCGCCTGACCTCCGGACCGGCCATCCAGCATCCCGGCGATTTGGCGGCCGTGTTGTCCTCGCTGCAGGAGGGTGATGTCCTCTTCATCGACGAGATCCACCGCCTGGCACGTACCACAGAGGAGATGCTCTATCTGGCGATGGAGGATTTCCGGGTGGATGTCATGGTGGGCAAGGGCCCCGGCGCCACGTCCATTCCTCTTCCCTTGCCGCCATTCACGGTCGTGGGAGCGACCACGCGCGCGGGGTTGCTACCGGCCCCCCTGCGGGACCGTTTCGGTTTCACCGGGCATCTGGAGTACTACTCCGAGCATGAGCTGTCCACCATTGTGGAACGCAACGCGGTCAAGCTGCAGGCCGAGCTGGCCAAGGATGCTGCTCATGAGATCGCCTCGCGCTCTCGTGGAACCCCGCGAATTGCTAATCGACTTCTGCGGCGGGTGCAGGATTGGGCGCAGGTGCGCGGCGACGGCACCTTGGACATGTTGGCCGCTCAGGCGGCCCTCGATGTCTTCGAGGTGGACAAGCGCGGGCTCGATCGCCTCGACCGCGCCGTTCTGGAAGCGATCTGCGTTCGCTTCGGTGGGGGACCGGTGGGACTGACAACGCTGGCCGTGTCCGTGGGCGAGGAACCCGAGACGGTTGAGACCGTGGCGGAACCATATCTCGTGCGCGAAGGCTTCCTGGTGCGCACTCCGCGAGGGCGAGCGGCTACCCAGCTTGCCTGGGAGCATCTGGGAATGATTCCGCCAGCGGCGGGTGAGACCCTGTTTTCCTAGAACTCGTGCCGATGGTTCGTGGGTGATCCGTCAGCGACAGCGGTCCACGCGAGATGCACGGCACGTTGCTGTGTCCCCCGATTGGGGGGTGGGCCGAGTAGACTGTTGCGGTACATGTCTGCTGACTGCTAGGAGTGGCTCGTGCCCACTGAGATTTCGATGTTCTTACTGCTGGGACTGATGATTGTCATGTTCTGGTGGATGTCGCGTTCCTCAAAGAAAATGCGCCAGAAAATTGCCGATGAGCGCGAGGCCGCCGTCGTCATCGGAAACAACGTTGTCACCACCGCCGGTTTCTACGGCACGATCGTGGATGTCGACGGCGACGCCGTGACCCTACAGAGCCCGGCGGGGGATGAGACCGTCTGGTTGCGTTCCGCCATCAACACGGTTGCGGATCTTCCTCTTGGTGAAGCCGAAGAGGACGAGGTCATCGACACTCCCTCGGAAGACAGCGCCATTGATGGTGCCACTGATGGAGAGCAAAAGCCCGGCTCCGCTTGGGCGTGAGGTAATCCCCGTATGTCTTCCGCTAGTAATGGGGCGGGCCTGATCAAACCAGGCCGTCGCCTCACAATTCTTGTCGTCCTGCTGGTGGCTCTCGTTGCCAGTCTTCTTGCAGGATCTTTCGCGACGGACAAGTCGCGTATGCTTCCTGACTTCGCCCTGGATTTGGAGGGCGGCACTCAGATCATTCTGACGCCGACCACCACCGATGGCTCCGAGATCACCCAGAATGATGTCAATCAGGCGATTGAGATCATTCGTCAGCGAGTGGATGCCTCCGGCGTTGCCGAAGCCGAGATCACCTCCCAGGGAGGCAGGAACATCGTCGTGGGCCTACCGGGAACTCCATCGAAGGAGACTCTCGACCTGGTGCGTACTTCTGCCGTGCTGCGCATGCGCGCGGTCCTTCAGATTGCCGACACTGGCGTCCTGACCAGGTCCACGTACGAAGCGGCGCAGGGCGCAGGGACGGATGAATCAACCGATCCCGCCCCGACCCCGTCGGCTCAGAGCGAATTCACAGAGGAAGAGTTACGGGAGGCCGCCTTCACGATTGCGGACGCGGACGGCAACGGTGAGCTCTCCACGGAGCCTGCCACCGATCCAACCGATGCCTCGGATACGGCATGGATCACCGAGCAGGTGGTCTTCGATGCGTTGACAACCAATTGCGCCGAGCCCCAGCCCAGCGGTGGCGAGGACAATCCTGCCCAGCCGATCGTTGCCTGCGATGCAGCGGGGGGTACAAAATACCTTCTTGGTCCCTCCGAGGTGGAGGGAACCCAGGTCACGCAGGCATCCTCAGGATTCGATCAACAGAACAACCGCTGGGTTGTCAGCATGCAATTCAACTCCGAGGGTGCCAGGATCTTCGCGGATGTGACCGGACGCCTGGCGGGCTTGGACGCACCCCGCAACCAGTTCGCGATCGTTTTGGACGGCCAAGTGGTGTCGGCACCCTCGAACAGCCGGGCGATCGCCGGTGGCCAGGCCGAGATCTACGGCCCCGGCCTGAACTCGGAGACCACCAAGGTTCTTGCCAACCAGCTGAACTTCGGTTCCCTGCCTTTGCACTTCGAAGTACAGTCCGAGGAGCAGATATCGGCAACCCTGGGGTCCGAGTCATTGACCTCCGGTTTGATAGCCGGGCTCATCGGAATGCTGCTCGTGGTGCTGTACCTCTTGTGGCAGTACCACGGTCTGGGAGTGGTGGCTGCCGGTTCGGTTCTGCTGGCCACCGGCGTCTCCTACCTCTTGGTGTGCCTGCTCTCATGGACGATGGGGTATCGACTCTCCATGGCGGGGGTGGTGGGACTCATCATTTCCATTGGTGTGACGGCCGATTCCTTCATCGTGTTCTTCGAGCGCATTCGCGATGAGATTCGCGAGGGGCGCACCCTCAAGTCCGCGGTATCGCACGGATGGCATCGTGCCAAGCGGACCATCATCGTCGCGGACACGGTGAACCTTGTATGTGCCATCGTGCTCTATTTCCTGGCGGTCGGTTCGGTGCGCGGATTCGCCTTCACGCTGGGATTGACGACGGTCATCGACCTCGTCATCGTCATGATGTTCACCTACCCGTTGATGATTGCGTTGACCCGTACGAAGTTCTTCGGCGAGGGCAGGCGTTTCTCAGGCATGGACGCGGCGGCTCTGGGACGGGAACCTTCCTACCGGGGTGCAGGTCGTTTCTCTGATCGACCCAGTCCGAAGAAGGAGCGTCCCGCGGCCAAGCGCGCGGCTGCAGACGATGCGAAGGTCGCCGTTTCTGTTTCCGCGGCCACCATGGAGGGCAACGGCGAGGATCTCAGTTTGGCCCAGCGCAGAGCTCGGGAACGGCGTCTCATGCGTGAGGCCCAGCACTCCCGGAGTGCTGACTCTCCCGCCGCAACCGAAGGGGAGGAGAATCTCTGATGTCGATGTACAGCTACGCAAATGATCTTTACACGGGCAAGAAGTCCTACGACATCGTCGGCAAACGCAAGATCTGGTTCTCCGTCGCCGGTCTGGCAGTCATACTGTCCGTTGTCCTGCTCTTCACCGTGCGGTTGAACCTCGGCATAGAGTTCACGGGCGGTTCACAGTTCACCATCTCCAACACGGCGACCACCGCCCAGGAGCCGGCGATTCAGGTGATGAGCGATCACGGGGTCACCGACGCCGCGCGAGTGGCGCAGGTGGGCGAGGCGAGCATCCGTATCCAGACGGTGAACAACGATGAGTTCTCCAACACGGAAACGGAGACCATCCGTTCCGAGCTGGCCAAGGCGTACGGCGTTGACGTCGCGGACGTGACCTCGACGTTCATCGGGCCCTCCTGGGGCCAGGACATCCTCGGCAAGGCGCTCAATGGTTTCGTGGTGTTCCTCGTGCTCGTTGGAGTGGGGCTTTCGCTCTACTTCCGCAGCTGGCGCAATGCGGCCGGTGCGATCATCGCTCTTTTCCATGATCTCATCGTGACCGTGGGCATCTACTGCATCTTCGGTTTCGAGGTGACACCTTCCACGGTCATCGGTCTGCTGACGATTCTGGGGTACTCGCTCTACGACACCGTTGTCGTTTTCGACAAGGTGCGCGAGAACACCAGCGAACTGACGAAGCAAACCTCCTACACATTCGCCGAATCGACGAATCTGGCGGTCAACCAGACGCTGATCCGTTCGATCAATACATCGGTGACGAGCATCCTTCCGGTCGGTTCCATCCTGTTCATCGGAGTGTGGCTGCTTGGCGCGGGTACGCTGCGCGATTTGGCCCTCGTCATGTTCGTGGGCCTGATTCTCTCCACGGTGTCCTCGATCTTCATTGCTTCCCCGATGGCGGTCCAGCTGGCGGAGATGAGCCCGGTGATCAAGGAACACACGGCCAAGGTTCTGAAGCTTCGTGAGGAGCGCAGGGCTGGCGGGCTGGACGTGGACGACGCAGCCCAGCTGGAGGCGTCGCTACCCTCCCGAGGTGTCATTCGCGAGGCCGGTCAACGCAAGGGCAACTCCGCCCAACCGAAGCGCAAGAAGAGGAGCAAGAAGTGAGCGAGGGATATTCCTTTCCGCAGGAGACGGTCGCACTCGTTGAGTCCAATCTCCGTGAGGTTCAGGACTTTCCGGCACCCGGCGTGCTGTTTCGGGACATCACGCCGCTGATCGCGGATCCTGAGGGCTTCCAGGCTCTCATCGACATTCTTGCAGATCGATACCGGGGCAAGGTTGATGCCGTAGCGGGGTTGGAGTCACGTGGTTTCATCCTCGCGGCTCCGCTGGCCATCGCTCTGGGTGTCGGCATGGTGACGGTACGCAAGGCGGGGCGGCTGCCCGGACCAGTCGTCGGCGTCGATTACGATCTCGAATACGGCTCGGCCCGAATGGAGCTGCAACCCTTCACGGTCGAGGATGGGCAACGGGTCCTGATTCTCGACGACGTCCTGGCCACGGGTGGCACCGCCGACGCCGCTTTCGATTTGATCGAGCAGTCCGGCGGAGTTCCGGTGGGCCTGTGCGTTCTCATCGAGCTGGCGGATCTGGGCGGACGCAAGAAGCTCGCCGATCGCGAGGTCGAGGCGATTCTGACCTTCTAGAGTTCAGACGTCGCGTGGCCGGTGACGCGGCCTTGCTGGAGACCAGGGAATTTTCACGGTAAGTTGATCGTTTTCCAAGGTGGACACGAGAAGACCACACGTTCGCGTGTGGTCTTCTCGCATCTGAGGGTAATAATGGCGGCTATGATTGCCACAAGAAGTTGAGGGGGCAAAGATGAGCGAGACTCAGACACCGCGGGTGCGATCCCGATTGACATGGCTCACGGGGCGCACAAGCCCGCAGTTCCCTGCCGTGCTGGAACCCCTCATGCGGGCACTGGGCACGAAGAATGTGGACAAGGGCCGCATCATCCACGCTTTCGAAATTGCCGATGAATGCCACGCAGGCCAGATTCGCAAATCGGGGGAGCCCTACATCACGCACCCGGTCGCGGTGGCAACGATCCTGGCGGAACTGGGTATGGACGAGGACACCATAGTTGGTGCCCTGTTGCATGACACCGTTGAGGACACCGGCTACACTCTCGCGGAACTGCGGCGTGAATTCGGCCCCACTGTTGAGCTACTCGTGGACGGAGTCACGAAGCTCGACAAGGTTGAATACGGTGAGGCCGCGCAGGCGGAGACCGTGCGCAAGATGGTCATCGCAATGTCCAAGGACATCCGCGTACTCCTCATCAAGCTGGCCGATCGCCTTCACAATGCGCGCACGTGGAAGTACGTCAACCCGGAGAACGCGAAGAAGAAGGCGCACGAGACGCTGGAGATCTACGCTCCCCTGGCCCATCGTCTGGGCATGAATTCGATCAAGTGGGAGCTGGAGGACCTGTCCTTCAAGGCCATGTATCCCTCCGTCTACACGGAGATCGAGCGATTGGTTGCTGAGCGGACTCCCGCCCGAGAGGCGTACATTGCCCAGATCAAGGAGATGCTGGAACGCGAATTGAAGGGTGCACACATCAAGTGCACCATCACGGGTCGCCCCAAGCACTACTACTCGATCTACCAGAAGATGATTCTGCGGGGCAAGGATTTCGAGGACATCTATGATCTGGTGGGTATACGTGTGCTCGTCGAGACCGTTCAGGACTGTTATGCCACGCTGGGTGTCACCAACACGATGTTCACTCCGATTCAGGGGCGCATCAAGGACTACATCTCTGCCCCGAAATTCAACCTGTACCAGTCCATCCACACCACGGTGATTGGTCCGGGCGGACGTTCGCTCGAAGTCCAGATCCGAACGTACGACATGCATCGGCGCGCAGAATACGGTGTCGCCGCACACTGGCGCTACAAGGAGAATGTCAAGGCGGGAGACAACGTCTCCACGCAGACCTCCGAGAAGGAAACCCAGCTCAACTGGCTGCGTCAGCTCGTGGATTGGCAACGAGAGACTGCCGATCCCACCGAGTTCCTCGATTCACTGCGTTATGAGATCTCCGGCAATCAGGTCTACGTCTTCACCCCAAAGGGCGAAGTTGTGGAGCTTCCTGCCGGTTCCACGCCGGTGGATTTTGCCTACAGCGTGCACACCGAGGTTGGGCACCGCACCGTCGGGGCACGGGTCAATGATCGGCTGGTGACGTTGGATCATCGCCTCGAATCGGGCGACACGGTGGAGATCATCACCGCCAAGAGTGCGGATAACGGCCCCTCCCAGGGGTGGCTGGAGTTCGTGGCATCGCAACGAGCGCGGTCCAAGATCAAGGCGTGGTTCAAGCATTCGCGTCGCGATGAGGCCATTGACTCCGGCAAGGAGAAACTCGCCAAAGCCATTCGTCGGCGCAATCAGCCCCTGCAGCGCCTCATGAGTCACGACACCCTGCGGGCTGTGGCTCAGGACCTCTCGCGCGCGGACGTCACCGAACTGTATGCGGCAATTGGCGAAGGAGCGATCTCGGCTGAGACCGTTGTGCGCCGGCTCGTCATGACTCAGGGCGGCGAGGCCGGGGTGGAGGAGACTCTCTCCGAGGCCGTGACCCCCACCAGGATTCAGCACCGCCGTACGGCAAGTGGGGACAGCGCCGTGGTTGTCCAATCGCTGGAGTCCTCGGATGTGCTGGTCAAGTTGGCCAAGTGTTGCACTCCCGTACCACCGGACAAGATCGTTGGCTTCGTCACCCGCGGTAACGGGCTGTCGGTGCACAGGGCTGATTGCTCCAATGTGGCGTCGTTGCGCCGCGAGCCGGAACGTTTCATCGACGTGGCATGGTCTGACAGCGCCGATGCGGTGTACCTGGTCCAGGTGCAGGTCGAAGCCCTTGATCGACAGGGACTGTTGCACGACATCTCCCGCGTCCTCAACGAGAACGGTGTCAATCTGTTGCAGGCCACGATGTCCACCTCGAAGGAACGGGTGGCGAAGTCCCACTTCGTTTTCGAGATGGCGGACCCACGCCACCTACAGAATGTGCTGCGCGAGATGCGCAAGATCGAGGGTGTCTATGATGCCTATCGTGTCACGGGGTCGAAGAAGGCGGACAATCGGAGGGTGCGGCGCTGAGTCTGAGCTCATGCGTACGCCATGTCAAGTACTCGGCGAGCGCCTCGATCATCGAACGCGCGAAGCCGAGGCGGCGGCGCCCTTCCTCTCTGGCGAGCTGATCGAACAGTTCGCTCATGGTGAGGTGTGCCCCCACGAGGTGGAAAATTCCATCCATGGCCACGTCGGATGTTTCCATCAGAAGTAGATCCACCACGGTTCGCGCAGGCGTGGTGAGCCTGGTGCCTCCCACAGTGATGGTGAACTGCGGCGGGATGCTGCGGCGGTAGGTGGCGGGTGGTTTCGTGCGCGCCGGGTGTGCCGCATGGAGTTGACGCATTTTGCCTTCAGGCCACCACCCCGTATGGATCCACAGTGCGGTCAAGGTAACGGCCGTGTAGCTGGGTGGCAGGAGCGGTGCCAGGAGCGCTCCGCGCAGGGCGGGTGCGGCCGCCAAGTCGGCGGCTGTCACCCGGCCCGGGGCATATTCGACCAACAGTCCTTCGCGTAGCTGTGCGCGCTGAACATTGGTCAATGGGGGAGCGTTGTGCCACGTTGTCATGATCCAAACATAGAACAGACATGGTGAAGGCGGCCCATCCCATGCACCGCTGGGGAAAGGACCGCCCTCACCTGTGGACAAAGATCCGAAGACCCTTTCTTACAGGTCCTTGGTGACCTGATCGAGCCATGCCTGACGCGCGGCGCGATCTTCCTTGAGTTCCGCGACCTTCTTTGCGTCGCCGCCAACCTCGGCATCGGCAATCTCGGTGTCGAGTTCGGTGATCAGGCGCTCAAGCTGAGCTGCCATGCCGTCCGAGCGCTGCTTCTTCTGGGGGTCACTGCGGCGCCACTTCTCGGCTTCGGCGTTGCGGATGGCTTCCTCAATCTGGCGTAGGCGACCTTCAGTACGGCTGATATCCGCCCGGGGCACCATGCCGATGGCCTCCCAGCGATCCTGAATCTCGTGCAGTGCGGCACGAGCCGCCTCGAGATTCTTGACGGGAAGGAGCTCCTCGGCCTCCGCGACGAGATCAAGTTTGGCCTGCAAGTTGTCATTGAACTCGGCATCGCGTGCAGCGAAATGGGCCGAGCGGGCATCGAAGAACTTCTGTTGAGCCGTACGGAAGCGCTCCCAGAGTTTGTCGTCCTCCTTGCGTGCTGCGTGGCCGGCCTGACGCCATTCATCCATCAAGGCCCGGAAATCGGCGGCCGTTGCATTCCAGTCGGTGGAATCGCTGATTGCCTCGGCCTGCGCGATCAGTGCGTTCTTCCGTGCCACGACGACACTGCGCTCGGATTCAAGTGCGGCGAAATGCTGCCTGCGCATCCGGTCGAACTGACTGCGAGCCTTGGAGTAGCGCAGCCAGAGGGCCTCCTCGGTTGGACGATCGATGCGTGGGCCACCGCGCTGGGCGGTCTTCCACTGCTCGAAGATCTGCCCGAGCTCGTCGCGGGAGTTGCGCCAGTGGATCTTTGATGGATCCGTTGTGGCGATGGCTTCCGCTCGCTCGATGAGGGCGGTGCGCTCCGCGACAGCGGCTGCACGCGCCTCTTCGCGCTTGACGGCAGCCTCAGCTGCGCGAATGGTGACACGTTCCTTGAGATCGGACACTCGGGTGCGCAAGGCTTCGACATCGCCCACCACGGAGGGCTCGACCAGCTGGCCGTCAAGGGTCTTGATGGCAGCAGTGGCTTCCTCTGGACTGATGTTCGCGACTCGCGATTCCAACAATGCGATCTGCGCGGCCAGATCCAAGTACCGGCGCACGTAGAGGCTCAGGGCATCTTCGGCGGAACCTCCAGCGGCGTACTGGCCCACGACGCGCTCGCCTTCGTCCGAGCGAAGCCATACATTGCCTTCGCTGTCCACCCGGCCCCAGGCTGCGGCCTGTGCGGCTGCCGCTTGGTCAATGGGGGCCGGAGCCGGTGCCACCGGGGCGGCCGATGCAACCGGACGGGGGCGAGGAATGGGACGAGGCTTCGGCGTGGGGGTG
>WPCI01091583.1_pt1 | contig 36215 bp, 34 predicted proteins | sample 5399871 | NCBI WGS metagenome assembly WPCI01 (sample SAMN12869469, study PRJNA574797) | sludge metagenome | isolation source: wastewater treatment of pH7 | place: China:Beijing | collected 2019-05-20 | reverse complement strand
TCCCGCTTTATGGGCCTATCTCCGGGGCATTGACGACGACTCTATCATGTGCCAAGCCTCGGTATCGCTTGAGTTCTTGGACTAGGCGATGTCGCTTTCGTTGATGATCCAGTCCTCTCGGAGGGGAATCTTGTACTTCGCCTCTTCAGGCATCGCCGAGATGTCGAGGCCGGATGTCACTGGTGCCGGCTCAACTGAAAAGGCAAGAGCCGGTCCTCGTTTTCAGTCATACCTGTGCTAGCTTGACTAGTAACAAGACCGGTTCCGCTACCCGATTTGTTGGGAGTCCAGGGCCGGTCCTCGTTTTACTTGCCAGACGGTGACGATGGCGAAAGGCGAGCAGTTCAAGAGATACGGCAGCAGCAGGCACTTCGTGAACAGCACGGCATGACCATCGAAGACCCGGTAGCTGCTGAAGCGTTGCTATGCCAGTTGAACCACTATCGTTTTTCTGGTTATTGGAATCCTAGGTGCAGGTTCGATAGAGCAACTGGGCAAAGCCTCGACTTCTTCCGTTCGAGTGCGACATTCGGACTGGTCCACAAGCTGCACCTGTTCGATGAGCGACTCCGCCGTGATGTATCTGGTGAACTCGCACAAGTCGAACTGGCAGCAGGCGCACTTCTCGGGTACAAACTAGGTTCGACTGCCCCCTTCACCCACCTGGAAGCGAAGCTGCTGGGGGCGCTCGCTCGGCATATCCATCCGAAGAGCGGTAATACCCGGAATGACGCCTGGGCTAAGAAGGACACAAAGGCCCTGCACAGTTCACGCGATGACTGCTCTGCACACCATGAAATCAAGCGCGGCGGCATACTGCCGATCGGGGCAGCTGTGGGTGACGAGGCCGTTGCGTCCCCCCAACCCACCCCTACCCATCACTCAGGATCCGCCGAATCCCCTCCCGGTATTGGGTGACCGCAAAATCGGGGAATGCCGCCTGGAATTTGGCCGACTCGAACACGTTGTCTTGGCGGTAGCGGGGGAGCAGTTCCTCGGACTCCCGCACCGATTTGCTCAGCATGCCACCGATTCGAAACGCCCACTCGGGCACCGTCTTAAACGGGATCTTTTTCCCCACGACTTCGGACGCAATCTTGATCATCTGTTCATAGGTCAGCAGGTTTGGGTCCACCGGCAGGTGCCAGGTCTGCCCGTAGGCGCTGGCGGTGTTGCCAATCAGTGCCAGCGCTCGACTGGCGTCCGGCGTCCAGATCAACGAGCGGCGGGTGTGGGCGCTCACCGGAACCAGCGGCCGCTGACCGCGCTTGATTCGTTGGAAAATCGCGGTGTTGGTCAGGCTTTGGGTCTTATCGGGGCCGTAGAACTCCGGGGCACGGCCGATCACCGCTTCGATCGTGCCGGTCTCGATCTGGTCCAACAGTTGCTGCGCAACCTGGGCGCGAACGGTGGCCTTGCGTCCCACCGGCGCGAAGGCAGTTTCCTCGGTCTGTGGGGTGGAATCCCTCGGATACATATAGGTGTTGTCGAAGAACACCAGCTTGCTGCCGTGCTGCTGGCAGGCGGCGATGGTGTTGCGCATCATCGTCGGGAACCGCTGTTCCCACAGGTCAGAATCCAGCGGCAGCCCGACCGTCAGGTAGACGATCTCGCTGCCTCGCACCGCCTGCTCGGTGGCCGCGGCGCCCATCAGGTCGGCCGACATCAGCTGATCGCTGTCGTTGATCCGGTGGGGGTTGCGGCTCACCAGCCGAATGTCCTGGGTGTAGTTGCGGTGCAACTCGCGGGTGAGTTCCTCGGCAATTTGCCCGCCTGCTCCAAGGATGGTCTGCATGGGGTAGCTCCTCTTCGTTCGCCTGGCCGGTTGCCCAGCCGTCTTGCCCAGCCGTCATGCCCAGTCGTCTGAGCCAGCCGGTCGCCCAGCCGGTTGCCCAGCCGCTCAGTTTTCTCGCAATAGCTCGGCCACTTTGGTGGCGGTGGCGTGGGCGGAGCCGGGGTTCTGCCCGGTGACCAGCCGGCCGTCAACTACCGTGTATGAGACGAAGGGCAGCAGAGCCTTCGAGTAGTGGGCGCCTCGTTCCTGGATTCGCTCCTCAATGTTGTAGGGCACCAGCCGGTTGACCCGGGCCAGCACCTCTTCTCGCCAGGAGAACCCGGTCAGGTTTCGACCCGCCACCAAGTAGCTGCCATCGGTCAGGGTGGTGTTCACCAGCCCGCAGTAGCCGTGGCAAACGGAGCTGACGACCCCGCCTCCTTCAAAGATTTCGCGGGTGATCCGCTGCAGGCCGGCGCTGTCTGGGAAGTCGAACATGACCGCGTGCCCACCGGTGAAGAAGATTGCGTCGTAGTCGGCGCTGTCGATCTGCTCCGGACTGGCGGTGTGCTCCAACAGGGCCATTCGGGCCGGATCCTGGTGCCACGCTTGGGCTGAGCGGTCGTAGTTGGGCCGCTTCAGGGAGCGCGGCTCCAGCGGACTGTGGCCCCCGGCCGGGCTGACAATGGTCTGCTCGAACCCGCGATCGGCAAAAATGTCGTATGCGTGGGTTAGCTCAGACAGCCACAACCCGGTCGGGTGCGACGGGTCGACCTGGTAGTGATCGACGTTAGTGACGACCAGCAGGACGCGTTTGCTCATCGGGAACCTCCAACAGCCGTGGGCGAGGTGGAGGCTGGTTCTGGAGCCGGGCCCCACCTAGTGCCGTTATGTTTGCACTGCTTACATTAGCATGGGTGAGGGAACCGCGAGAGGTGACTCCGTCTCGTCCAAAGCCGCGACCGGGGACGAGGCGGCCTTCCCTTAGCTGGAAAGCCGCCGCTAATTGGGGGTTGGGTTACGGGCGCCGCTCCTGCCAGCGTCGGAACTGCCCCCAGGCCCAGCTCAGACCCACCGGAACCAGCGACAGCAGCAGGTAGCCCACCAGATACACCAGCGCGGAAGAGTTGAACGCCAGGTAGGCCGAGGCGACAAAGGCCAGACTGTAACCCACCGCGGTCACCCAGACGAGGCGGCGAACGCGGGTCCAGGTGTGCCAAACTCCGACCAGAAACACGATTGGGTTCAGGAGCAACAACTGCAGGAACCCGAGGGCCATCCCCGCCTCGCCCACCTGAGCCAGGTTCATCACCAGCCAGGGGAGAACCAGGATCAGGCCAACCCCAACACCGAGCGTCCACCAAAGAACTGCGGGCCAGCTCGGGCCAAGTTTCGGAGCGGTCATGGCCTCAGCCTACGGGATGGCCGCCTCGCCGGGGAGAAAACGCGGTCCGCGCGGCAAAACCAAATCCCGACCCCCACCAGGTGGGAGCCGGGACTCGGCGCACTGCCGTGGGGGCAGGGCTAGACCAACCCGAATAGCCCCGGGAGCCAGAGGGAGAGGCCTGGCACGAACGTCACCACGAACAGCATGATGACGAGGGCAATGAAGAATGGCACCAGTGCTTTGATCACCGGTTCCACTCGTAGGTTGGCGATCTTGGCTCCCACGAACAGGACGTTGCCGACCGGGGGAGTGATTGTGCCCAGGCACAGGTTGAACGTGACCATCAGGCCGAAGTGAATCGGGTGCACGCCGAACTCGGTAACAATGGGCAGGAAGATTGGGACGAAAATCAGGATGGCCGGGGTCGGGTCCATGAATGTGCCCACCACCAGCAGGATCACCATGATCAGCAGCAGAATCACGGTTGGGCTGTTGGTGAAGCCCAGCATTGCCTGGGACAGGGCGCTCGGGATGCCCGAGAACGCCATCACCCAGCTCATGATGGTCGAGACGCCCACCAGCAGCATCACGATACAGGTGGTTTTGGTGGCGTCCAGGATGATCCGGGGCAGGTCCGACACCTTGATCGCCCGGTAGGCGAAGCCCAGAATCAGGCAGTAGACGACTGCGATCGCGGCCGACTCGGTCGGGGTGAAGACGCCGGCTAGGATCCCGCCGATCACGATGATGATCATCAGGATTGAGGGGACCGCGCGCCACAGCGTGATCAGACCTTGGCGGAGGGTCACCCGTTCGGTAATCCCGACCCCCTTGTGCTTGTGGACGTAGAGGCCGACCACGATCATGCAGGCTACCGCCCACAGGATGCCCGGCAGGTAGCCGGCAATGAACAGGGTGGCGATCGAGGTGCTGGACACCAGCGAGTAGACGATCAGCGTGTTGCTCGGTGGAATCAGCATCCCGGACGGGGCCGAGGCGACGTTCACCGCGGCAGCGAAGTTCTTGTCGTAGCCTTCCTTCTCCATCCGGGGACCGACCACGCCCCCAACCGCAGCCGCGGAGGCGACCGCCGCGCCGGAAACGGAGCCGAACATGGCGTTAGCGACCACGTTGGTTTGGGCGAGGGAACCGGGCATCCGCCCAACAATCACCTTCGCCGCATCGATGAGGCGGCTGGCAATGCCGCCGTTATTCATTAGCACCCCGGCCAAGATGAAGAAGGGAATGGCCAGCAGGGTGAACGAGTTGATCCCCGTGAACAGGCGTTGGGCCGCCACAAACGAGGCTTTCTCCATCCCGATCACCGCGGCTACCGCCAGGAAGGCGGAGAAGCCGACCGAGACGGCAATGGGGACTCGCAGGAGGAGCAGAACGGCAATCCCGACGATCAGGACGACGCCGGCAACAACAGCGGCTTCCATGGCTAGACCGCCTCTCTGATTTCTTCGTCCGAGCTGGGTAGCCCCCGGCCCTGGACCGCCTCAACAATGTGATAGAGCGCAAAGTACGCGATGATCAGGCCGGAGATGGGTAGCGCCAGATACATCATGCCGACGCTGACCGGCAGACCGGACACGTTTTGACTCCAGGTGATGCTGACTCCGCGCAGGCCGCCCCAGAGCAGCACCAGCCCTCCGAACAGGCCGATGATCAGATTGACGAACACCTCCATGGCGCGCGTCCGGTTGATCTTCAGCGCGCGGGTGAGGAAGTCGACGGCGATGTGTTCCTTCTCGGAAAACACCCAGGCCGATCCGAGGAGGGACAGCCAGACAAACAGGTACTGGGCCGCGACCGTGGTCCAGGTGAGCGGGTTGTGCATCACCTGTCGGGTGAACACCTGGAGCACCACGACGACCACCAGGGCGGAAAACAGAGCCACGCAGACAATCTTGAGCAGCTTCTCGAGGACTAGGGCAATTGCTCTCACTGGTCAGCCTTCCTTTGGATCTCGTCGTACAGCTTCCGGTCCTGCTCAGAGGTCAGGTACTTCTCCACCACGGGGCTGAGCGCTTCCCGGAATGCCTCCTGATCCACCTCATTGAACTTCGAGCCGGTCTCCTCGGCCGAGGCAATGGCTGCGGCGGTTTCCTCCACCCACAGCTGGGTATGGTGCCGCATGGTTTCGGCCCATTCCCGGTCGAAAATGGCCCGGTCCTCATCCGACATTCCGCGGTAGACGTCGGTGTTGATCAGCATGTAATCCAAGCCGATCAGGTGCCGGGTGAAGGCCACGTATTTGGCCACTTCGTTGTGTTTTTGGGTGACGTAGGAGACCTCGTTGTTCTCGGCTCCGTCCAGGACGCCGGACTGGAGCGCCGTGTACACCTCGCCGAAGGACATGGGCGTGGCCGAGCCACCCATCGCGTTGATCATGTCGATGGCAATGTCCGACTCCTGCACCCGGATCTTCATCCCCTTCAGGTCGGATGGCTCCACAATTGGACCCTTGACCGTGTACAGGTTGCGCTCACCCTGGGTCAGGCCGCCCAGGACGGTGAGGGACTTGTCGGGCTCCAGCGAGGCGAACAGGTCGCCGACAATCTCCGGATCCGACAGCACATCCATTTGGTGCTCAATCGAATGGAAGGTGGTGGGGAGGTTCAGGACGGCAAACTCCAGGTTCAGGTTCTCCAACTGGGTGCCCGAGGCCACCGCCATGTCGACCGAGCCGTCAGAGACTAGTTGGATCACCTCCTGCTGTGCGCCCAGGGTTTCATTGGGGTAGACCTGAACATCCCAACGGCCATCGGTCGCCTCGTGGAGGCGTTCACCAAAAGCCACCAGCGCCACGTAGGAGGGGTGCTCTTCGGTCTGATTGAGGGAGAGAATCAGGGTTTTGCCTGACTCGGGCGTGCCCGTGAGGCCGGAGGCGCAGGCGCCAAGACCAAGGGCAACAGCCGAGGCGACCGCAACGATGCGGGTTCGGCGGAATTTCATGTGGGATCACTTCCTGCCCGGGACGAGGGGAAGTTGCCATCGTCCAAATCTGTGTTCCCTCATATCATGTCGGGCTGATCACATATTTTGCCACTAGTTGCCAAGTGTTGCTTTCTACATACCCTGTGGACAGGAAACGATTACCTCTTGTTTGCTGGGGTGGGTGGGGATAGTGCGCAGAGCTGAAAACCTGGCCTTTGTGTGTATATGCGCAGGTCGGGGGCGCGTCTGGTTTCAAGTGGAGGCCTGGGCGTGGGCGCCGCTGGCTAACTGTTGGGTGGACAGACCTGTGTATTCAGTCCGTGCTGGCTGGGGTCTCGAAAACGGTTTCTCTGGGGCTTGGGGGAGATTCGTGCTGGTCGGGAGGGGATACCGGGCGGGTGTGGTGGGTGCCAGCGGGATTTAGCGAGAAAAGCGCTGGCTCAGTTGGTTTCGGACCAGGGTGAGGGCGGAGGCGAAATAAGTGTGTTACCTATCGATATACCGTCGGTTTTGACGAATTTTGGATCGTAGTAGGTGGGCGGAAATGTTGGCAAAACGTTGCCAGCATCCGCGGGGGCGAGGGGAGTGGCTTGAGCTGATGATTTTGGGGGTGCTCATCGGTTTCTCCAACCGGCCTTGGTGTGGCGGCCTCTGTGGCATGGCTCGAACCTAGAGCCGGCCCAGGGGCCGCTTGGTGCTCCCTGAGCTGTTGTGAGCAAGCGCACATTTGCCAGGCGACACTGAGTCCGGTTTGGCGAACACCAAACGGCGGGCATGGCTCGCCCCGACCGTCCAGCCGGTACTTGGTTTTTTTGACAAGTTTGCCCTCAAAAATGAGGTCGACCACACCTAAGCTATCCTTGCCTCTCGGACCGCCCACGTCGAGGACTGGTCCCTGCCTGCGATCCACGTTTGTGAGCGCTAATTCGCGCTTTGCCCGCATGTATGATGGCACCATTCCACGCCCCCGTAAGGCATCTGAGTCATCTGGCACCAAAAAGCTCGGGTTGGCGGGGTCGATGAAAGGGGTTTCGGGAGTGGTCGAACAGGAACCGGTCCGACTATCGGGCACCCGCCTCGGAACCAACATGCCGCGGGTGGGGGACTACAATCTTCTGGTTGTCTTTGACCTCATTCGCCGAGCCAAAGACGGGGTTAGCCGGGTTGCTTTGGCCAACCAGACCGGCCTCAGTCGCCAGACTGTCTCCAATGTGGTTTCGCGGCTACTCAAGGCCGGGTGGGTGCACGAGGGAAAGCGGCTCTCCTCCCCGGGGCGAGGCAAGCCCCGCACGATGCTGCACGCGCGAGCCGACGCTGCATTCGCCGTTGGCGTCCATGTCGAACCGGCCTCCATCTCGGCCATCGTGATGGATGCAAATGGTGGGATTCGTGCCCGTGGGGAGTTCGGGTGGGAGTCGGATCCCGCTCGGGCCGTCAACTCAATCGGCGCCTTGGTTCGCGAGCTGATCGAGGCGGTTCCGGCCGATCGGATTCTCGGTTTGGGCTGTTCGGTGCCGGGTCCAATTGACTTGGAGCGGGGTGTGTTTGTCGACCCGCCAACGCTGCCTGGTTGGGATGGGGTCCAACTGCGCGAGCTGGTTCAGCAGGCAACCGGACTGGAAACCTTCATGCAGAAGGATTCGATCGCGGCGCTCGCCGGCGAGCTCTGGAACCGAGAGCGGGGCCTGGATCGGACCACCCTGTTTGTCTACTCTGGGTTTGGCATTGGCTTTGCTGCCGCCGATCGAGGAGAGCTCTTCTTTGGTGGGAGCGGCAACGCGGGCGAGGGCGGACACATTCGGATCAACACGGATGACACCGAACTGTGCACCTGCGGGCGGCAAGGATGCGTGGGCAAGGCAGTTGAGTTCGACTATTTGGTCCGGCAGGCAGTAGACAGGGGGTTGCTCCCCCCTGCTGAGCGCTCACATACCGAGTTGGTCAAAGCTATGGATCAGCTGACCCAACTGGCATGTGCTGGCGACCCGGACGCACTGGAACTCAAGGCCAAGTCCTGCGCCGCCATCGCCCAGGCCGTGGTCGTGGTGGCGGACCTGATGGATGCCACCGATGTGATTGTGGGCGGCTCCAACGCTGCGCGCTTGGCGCCCGACCTGGGCGAAGCGGTTGAGCGGGAGTTCTTGCGCTATTCGGCCGTCGCTTCCCTGCACTCACTGAAGGTGCACGAGGCGGACTTTGGCAGCTGGGTTGGGGCGGCCGGTGGGGCTTCGCTAGTGTTTGACGCAAAGCTTTCCCCTAGTCCCGCGGTGTTGACCGGGTCGGATTCGGCCGGTCCTGCGGGTCCGCCGGAACTGATCACAGGTATCGCTTAACGATCCCATCGAGGACTGCATCCGCGGCATCCATCAGGCGCGCCTCGATCGTAAGTAGGCGGCGCAGCACCTCCATCTGCTTGACCGTGTCCAGGGTCAAGGGGTCGACCAGGATCCGCCGGCTCCCCTGCTGATAGTGCAGATGTACTTTGCGGGCTGCGATGCGCGCTTGTTGGGCTTGGAACTGGCCGGCCTGCCCGTCCGGAACGGTCACCGCCCGGCGCAGTGCACGCAACGAGTCGACAACTGGCGCTAACATTCCTTGGGACCACCGGCCGGTCGGGACCTCCCACAGGGCGAGCTCCCGCACCATGTCGCGCAGGATATCCAACACGTCGTCTATGGCCCGCGATGATCGGATCAAATCCTCGCGCTCCAGGGGGACTGTTAGCGCCGAACTGGTTCGGGTCATCAGCTGGGTTCGCAAGCGATCCCCTTCGTGTTCGATTCGGCGCATGGTTTTGCGGGCGGCTTGGGCATCGACTTCGCCCAGGCAGACCTGCCCAACCACATCGGCCGCCTCGATTGCGGTGTTCAGCTGGTCTGCCAGCAACTCGGTGACAGAACGGGAGCGAACTCGGCTCCCGATCCATCGGCGGCCCAACAGCGGTCTCATAAGCGTTTACTTTCCAAATAGGGTGACGGTGAGGAACGAGGAGGCAATGGCAAAGGGCATGGTCCAGAGCCAAGCTCCGCCGATCCGTTGAAGCGAAGACCAGTAGACCGCCCGAAGTGAGCGGGACAGCCCGGTTCCAAGCAGTGCTCCCACCAGGGACTGGGTCATTGATAAAGGCACTCCCAGCGCCGCTCCCGTCACCACTGCGGCCGCGGCGCTGAGCTCGGCAGTGAGGACTGTCTGAGCGCTAACAGAGGTGATGCCGTGGCGCATGAACTGCGAAGCGGACCGGAGGGATGTGAGCGCCCCCAGAGCGAACAGGCAGACCGTCGCGACAAAGGCAGCGGGGACCAGTCCGGGCGGAGGGGTCCCGATCGAATGCCGTAGCAACAGGGCGGTGAAAAGCAGCTTTTGCCCGTCGTTGACCGCGTAGGCGCCGGCCAGGGTGAGGAACGTCAGCTGCCGTCCCACCGGACGGGGGAACCTGCGCCAGGTTGGCAAACGGCTCAGGCTCCACGCGCAGAGTGCGGCCAGCACAGGTGCGGCCAACCCGAGCACGATCACCCGAATCAACAGTCCCCGATCGATGGGAGTGCCCTGCGCCAGGGCGGCTCCGGTGAGCGCTCCCACCAGGGCCAATGTGATCGAGGTGGGAATGTGTACCGCGGTGGCCAGCGCGAGAGTAATCAGGGTGGAAGCCACGATCCAGGCGGCCGAATTGGAGGTGGAGGAGCCGGTTCCGATCATCGAGAACAGGGTGTCAGCCACTCCGGTCAAGCCCAGGACCGGGGCACTCAACAGTGCGAGCACCAAGACCCCAACCGACCAAAGTGGCGCCCGTTCTGTTCCTTGTAACGACAAGGCAACCAAGGGGCCACCGTCATTTCGGCCCACCACGAAGGCGAAGGCAGCTCCGAGCGCAACGAAGATTGTGAGCATCGGGTCCCCCTCCTTTCGTCGAATTTGCGTGGTCCAGCTGGTTCCCTGGCCGGGGCGGGGCCATCGTCCTTCACTGTGAGGCATGTCATACAGATTTATTTGTCCAACGTTTGGATTATAACCACGAATCTAGTTAGGCTGATCACAACCCGCTGAGCAGACATTGTCGTCAACAACGTTGCGAATGATTGGACATGAAATGAAAGTGGCAAACGCTCCCGTCAGCTACGGAGTCTTTGGTTTGGCCCTCCCCGGTACCGTCCTTCCCGACGGTGAGCAACTGGCCCGTCTGGTCCATGAGGCCGGCTACGAGGGAATCGACCTGGGTGCCCCCGGGCTCCTAGGTCTTGGATCGGATCTGACCGACCGCCTCGCCCGCCACCACCTCGGCCTGGCCGGCGGGTGGGTGGACCTGCCGTTTGGCGCTGGCACCGAGGAAGAGTTCGAGGCCGCGTTCGCAGCCGCCCGGGAGGCAATGCCGCTGTTTGTGGCGGGTGCCCAAGCGGGCGACTTTCCGGCTCCCAAACCAACCATTGCCGACATGGGTGACGACAGTCGCCGGCTTCACCCGGGCGGCGGGGAAGAATTGGAGTTGGCCCCCTGGCAGTGGGATCGCTTTGGCGAACGCTTGACTCGGGTTGCCGAGCTCGTCCGTGGTTACGACCTGGAACCCACTTTTCATCATCATGCCTGCACCTTCGTTGAGACACCCGCTGAGATCGACCAGTTCCTGGCGCTCGGAGCCATGGACTTGACCTTTGATTCGGGTCATCTCCTAATCGGCGGTGGCGACCCTGTCCGGGACATCGTTCGCTGGATGGATCGGATCAATCATCTGCACCTCAAGGACGCCGACCGGTCGATTTTGGCCGCTGCCATGGGCTCTGAGGATCCGCTTCGTGACGTGTGGTCGAAACGAGTCTTCGTTCCCCTGGGTCAGGGCGACCTGGACGTGGAAGCGATGATGAGCACGATCATGTCCTCCGGCTTCGACGGGTGGCTGGTGGTGGAACAGGATGTGATCCTGCAGGACGAAGCCGACCTGGCCCGCGCAGTGCAGGACCAGATCGACAATCGGGTGGCCCTGCGGCGGTGGTTGCCGTGAGCGCTCCAATCCGACTGGCGTTGATTGGCCTCGGCGGGATCAGCCAAAGTGTTCACTTGCCGATCATCACCCGACTCCATGACCGCGTCCAACTGGTAGCAGTGGTGGACCTGTCCGCCCAGCGAGTGCGGGAAATCCAATCCGCCTACGGTGAGCAGCTGGCCGGCTTCACCTCGGTCGATGATCTTTTGCGCGCAGTCGACGCGGGCCTCCAGGTGGACGCGGTGGCGCTCGCTACCAGCGGCAGTCACAGCCAAGCCGCACTGCCACTGGTCAAGCGAGGCTGGCCGGTCCTGGTGGAAAAACCCCTCGGATACTCCCGAGGAGAAGTGGCGGAACTCCTTCCGTACGCGGCCCAAATGCGGGTCGGCTACATGAAAGAGTACGATCCGGCCTCCCGTCGCGCCCGCGAGCTCGTCTCCCAGGTTCGGGTTCGGTCCGTCGAAGTGGAGGTGCTCCACCCGCAAGATCAGGCGCAGTTGGAGTTCGCCCACCTGCGCCGGCCGGCCAACGATGTCTCCCAGGAAGCTCTGCGAACCGTGGTTGAACCCACTGAGTCAGCTTTGCGGAGCGCCCTCGGCCCAGAGATTCTGTCCGATCGGGTCGGTGACCTGGATCGGCTTTACCCAAACGTCGTGTTGGGTTCGGTGGTCCATGACATTGCCCTGCTCCGGTACCTGGTGGGGGGCATTGGAACGGTCGAACATGCCCAGCACTACGGCCCAGAGTTTCCCGGCTCGCTTCGCCTCGGCGGAACGCTTCGGGAGCAGGCGGTCCCCTGGCAGATCAATTGGCATTTCATTGCCGGTTATCCGCAGTACCGGGAGACCGTCACCATCCACCACGAAGAAGGCACCATTCAGCTGGTGTTTGACGTGCCCTACCTGCTGAATGTGGCCACCGAGCTGCATGAGGTGACGGCAACCCCTCACTACGGAGTCAACCACTCCGTCCAGACCTGGCCCCAGCAGGAAGCCTTCGAGCAAGAGTGGCTCGACTTCCTGGCGTTGGCCGGGAACACCCCCCGGCCGGGCTCCTCCGTGGCCGAATCCCTGGAGGATCTCCGGGTGGGGCAGGAAATGATCCGACTACTAGCCGAGTCCAAGGGGATCTCCCTGGACCCGGAGGTGGAGGCATCCCGGTAGTTCCCTCCACTGCCATGCAATTCTGAAAGGACAAAGAAGTGCTGAATAAGACACGAGTAATCTCCACGGCTGGGGGCGCGCTCCTGCTGGCCACTAGTCTGGCTGCCTGCGGAGGTGGCCAGCCGGCAGATCAGTCCGGCGATGCCGCCGACGCCGTGACCCTCTCCTTCACCGCCAACGCCATCGTCGGGGGCAAGAACTCAGCCGAAGCCGAGTGGATTCAGGACTGGGTGATTCCCAACTTTGAAAAGGAAAAGGCCGATCAGGGCAAGAACGTCAAGGTGAACTTCGAACCTCAAGGCGTCGATGACGAGGACTACAAGACCAAGCTTGCCCTGGACCTGCAGTCGGGCGGCGGCGCCGATGTGTTTGCCATCGACGGCATCTGGGTGGGCGAATTCGCGGAAGCGGGGTACATCAAACCGCTGGAAGAGGTCGCCCCCAACTCGGCCAGCTGGGACGGCTGGGAGCAGATTGACGACTCGGTCCAGCAGGCCCTGGCCTTTGATGGACAGCGCTACGGCGTGCCCCAGGGCGCTGACGGCCGCGTCATCTACTACAACAAGGATCTGTTCAAAGAGGCTGGTCTCCCGACTGACTGGCAGCCCACCAGCTGGGACGAAATTCTGGATGCGGCGAGGGCGCTGAAGAAGCTCGACGGGGTAATCCCGATCCAGCTCAACGCGGGAACGGCCATGGGTGAGGCCACCACCATGCAGGGCATCTTGCCGATGCTGGCTGGCGCTGGCGGCTCCGTCTGGCAGGACGGCAAGTGGCTGGGTGACACCCCGCAGCTGGAAGACGTGATGAACCTGTACCGGACCATCTACGTGGACGAGCAGTTGGGTGACCCGATTCTGCAGCAGGAAGCCTCCGGGCGCGACACTTCCTTCCAGCAGTTCGCGGACGGTCAGATTGGAATTTTGCTGGAGGGGGACTACTTCTGGCGCTCGGTGGTGAACCCCGCTGAAGGCGTTGGGACCGCCCCGATGGAGAACCGGGATGAAGTGGTTGGGTACGCTCTGATTCCGGCGATGAACCCCGGCACCGGGATCAACGGGCAGGATTTTGTGTCCATGTCCGGTGGCACCGGGCGCGTGCTGAACCCGAACTCGAAGAACCCTGACCTGGCCTGGGAACTGCTGGCCTTCATGAACTCGGCTGACGCCTACAAGGCGAAGGCTGCGGGCACCCTGTCCATTTCGCCGCGGGCCGATGTCAATGAGGAACTGCTTAAGGCCGACCCCATGCTCACCTTCGTTTCCAACGAGGTGCTCCCAATCACCGCTTACCGACCGGGCCTGGCCGCCTACCCGGAAGTGTCCCTTGCGCTCCAGCAAGCCAGCTTGGATGTGGTGAGTGGGACCCCGGTCTCCGACGCCCTGGCTACCTACGTCTCCACAATGGGGAACATTGTCGGGGCTGAGAACGTCTCGTCGAAGTAAAGCATGATGACCAACACAACTACGACAGCGCCGGGCAGTGTCAAAGCTGCCCGGCGCCGCCGGCGCGCCGACGACGTCGCCGGCCTGGGAAAGGGCAAAGCGGCAATTTTCGTTGCCCCGGCCCTGATCCTGATCGGAATGTTCCTAATCTTCCCGGCCATTTGGACCATCTATCTGGGGATGACCGACTATCGCCTCACCGGCGTGCAGGCGGCTGACCCCCAGTTTGTCGGGCTGGACAACTTCCGATTTGCCCTCAGCGATCCGGCCTTCTGGAACTCGCTGAGACTCACGTTCATCTTCGTGCTGCTGTCCGGGGTGATCGGCCAGTCATTCCTTGGCTTCGGACTGGCCTGGGCGATTCAACGCCTGCGCGGATTCTGGAAGGGTCTGGTCGAGGGATTGGCCCTGGCTGCCTGGGTGATTCCCTCCTCGGTGGTCGCATTCTTGTGGATTGCCCTCCTGGATCGGCGGGGTGGAACCCTGAACCTGATTCTGAATACGCCCGGTCACGCCTGGTTGATCAACAATCCCATGACGGTGATCGTCATCTTCAACATCTGGATTGGCACCGCCTTCTCGATGCAGCTGTTCTCCTCGGCTTTGGCGGCGGTCCCGCCTTCACAACTTGAGAGCGCTCGCATGGCGGGGGCATCCGGTTGGCAGCAGCTCAGAGACGTAATCCTGCCCAACATCAAGGGCCACATTCTGACCAACACCCTGCTCATTACCCTGTGGACGTTCAACACGTTCACTCCGTATCTGCTGACAGCCGGTGGGCCCAACGGTGCGACCTCAATCCTGTCGGTCTACATCTATCGGACCGCAATTCCGGGCGGGCAACTGGGGCTGGGGGCGGCGATCTCACTGATCATGCTGCTGATCAACCTGGTGATTGCCCTGGCCTACCTGCGGATTGCCCGGGGAAGGAAGGGCAAATGACTAAGACTTCCCGCCGCCCCAATGCGGCCAAACGTTTCCTGCACCGGATCACCTTTGTGGTGCTCCTATCCTTGGTGTCGCTGTTTTTCGCTCTGCCGATGCTCTGGCTGGTGACCGCGCCCTTTGACGCGCAGCCGACGATGGCCGTGTCGATTCCGGACTGGACCCTCAGCAACTTTGGGCGGGTCTTCGACAACCCCTACGCGGTCCGCGCTATCGGTAACTCCCTGATCATCGGCTTGGGCACCATGGCCCTGGTGGTGGTCTTGGGCGCAACCGCCTCCTACGCGCTGTCCCGTGTCAACATTCCGGGTCGAGATGCACTGCTCTACGCGCTGCTTCTGCTCAGCTCCATCGTCACCGGCACCGCCGCCATGGTTCCGACCTTCCAACTGATCAACATGCTGGGCCTGATCAACACCCAGGTGGCGGTGATCCTGGTGATCACCGGTGGACTGCTGCCCACGGTGATCTTCATTTTGAAGGACTTCATGGACACGTTGCCCAAGTCCTACGAGGAGTCGGCCCGCCTGTACGGTGCCAAGCCGTGGCAGGTCCTCACCCACGTGGTGGTTCCTGTGGCCCGGCCCGGGATTGCGTTCATCGCGATCTGGTCGATTGTGCAGGTGTGGGGGAACTTCCTGGTGCCCTTCATCATGCTGCGCAGTCCGGAACTGCAACCCGCAGCCGTGGTCATGTATACCTTCTACACCGAGTCGGGTCAGGCGGATCTGCGACTGATCTCCGCATTCTCACTCATCTACTCACTGCCGGTGATTCTCATTTACTTCTTGGTGAACCGTAAGTTCGGGTTCCGCTTCCACGGAGGGATCAAATCCTAATGTCCTCAATCAAAATGACAGACCTGGTCAAGGAATACCCGGGCGGTGTTCGCGGTGTCGATCAACTGGATCTGGAGATCCAGGACGGTGAGTTTTTCGCCCTCCTCGGTCCTTCCGGCTGTGGCAAGACCACCCTGCTACGTTCAATTGCCGGGCTCGAGGCCATCACTGAAGGCACCCTTTGGATTGACTCCGATGAGGTCACCCACGCCGAACCCGGCGACCGGGGAGTGGCCATGGTGTTCCAGGATTACGCCCTGTTCCCGCACATGAACGTCGCGGACAATATTGCCTATCCGCTGCGAATCAGGAAGGTCGCCAAGCACGAGCGCCATGCCAAGGCCGCTCAGGTGGCCGACAGCCTGTCCCTCGAAGGACTGCTGGAACGCAGGCCCGGGCAGCTCTCCGGTGGACAGCAGCAGCGGGTGGCCCTGGCCCGGGCTGTTGGGACCGAGCCGACAGTGCTCCTCCTGGACGAACCGCTCTCAAACCTTGATGCCCGCCTGCGGCTCGAAGCCCGCACCTTCCTGAAGGAGTTGCAGCGAGACCTGGGGATCACCACCGTCTTCGTCACCCACGACCAGGCGGAAGCGTTGGCTTTGGCCGACCGGATTGCGGTCATGAAAAAAGGCAAACTGCAGCAGGTCGGTACTCCGAAGGAAGTGTTCCAGCGCCCCGCCAATACTTTTGTGGCTGGGTTTATCGGATCGCACCCGATGAACCTGCTTCCGGCTCAGGTGGCCGATGGGCACCTGACCGTGTCCGGCATTCAGGTTGGAGTGCGGGTCGACCCGGCTCAAGCCCACGACGGTGAGTCGGTCATCTGGGGCATTCGGCCCGAGTACCTGCACTGGCACGTGGAAGCCGGCCCCAACCGGTTCCAGGTTCGCGCCCGCACGGTGGAAAGCCTGGGGGCCAGCTCCCTGGTGACGGTGGAACTTGGTGACCAGGTGCTGCAACTGATCGTCGACGAAGACGACTGCCCCGAACCTGGCGTGGTTGGCTACGTCTCGGTCCGGGACGGAAGATCGCTGATGTTCGATCCGGAAACCACCGAGAGGATCTAGCGATGCTGGTGACCACGGTACAGGCCGACCTGCGTCTGCAAGCGCAGGATCGATACCACCGAGTGCCCTTCACGGTTCCTCCGGGGGCACCCTCGGTTGGGGTAAGGATTAGCGTCACCGACGGGGTGGTTGACCTGGGGTGCGAGGGGGCCGACGGCTGGCGCGGCTGGTCGGGTGGCGCTCGAACAGAGTTCACCATCACGGCGGAGGCGGCCACCCCCGGCTACGTCCCGGGACCTCTGGAAGCAGGGGAGTGGGCAGTCATTCTGGGCCTGCATAACCTGCCCTCAGGTGCGGCGGAGATTCGGGTGGAAGTTAGCGTTCCCTCGGAAGTTGACCTGCCCGAACCCACGCCGGCACCGGCGGTGCCAACCCGCTCGCCGCGCCCGGAACTGCCCGCGCCCCCCGGCCTGACCTGGTTTGCCGGTGATTTCCACAATCACACGCTACATTCGGATGGAAAACTCACTATCGAGGAGCTGGCGGCCCTCGGAGTGGAAAGCGGCCTCGACTTTTTAGCGGTCACAGACCACAACACGGTCAGCCACCATCCGTTCCTCCCGCAGATCGGTCGGGACTATGGCATCACCCTGGTGCCGGGCCAAGAGGTGACCACTCACCGCGGTCACGCCAACGCTTTTGGCGACATTGGGTGGATCGACTTTCGGGAGCATCCGGATCGATGGGTGGACGAGGTGGAAGCGCGCGGCGGGATCCTGTCGCTAAACCACCCGATCGATGCCGACTGCGCCTGGATGGTGCCGCTAACACGAACCCCGAAGGCAGTAGAGCTGTGGCATTCAACCTGGTACCGAGACCTGTGTGGGACCGGGATCTTCGCTTGGCTGGCCGGACGCGACCGGAGAGTCACCCTCCTGGGGGGCACCGATTTCCATAACCTTGGTCAACCGCCCAGGCCCGGCACCCCAACCACGTGGGTGGCCGCCACCGAAAACACTCCCGAAGCCATTCTGGAGGCGGTGCGGGCCGGTCGAACCGCGATCACCGGTTCGGTCACGCTAGCCGACGGGGTGATCACGCCGCGGCTGACCGACTGTCCGATCCTGTTGCGCCAGGATGATTCCACCCTGCTGGCGCTGCGAGCCCAAGGGCTAGTGTTTGTCGACTTCCTTGGCAACCGAACTGTGGTTGATGAAGAGGAGCAAGCTTTTGCGGCCCCGCTGGATCGCGGCCCCTACTCTTTGCTGTTGCCGGACCGAAAGATTGTCGCCCTGAGCGCGTAACTGAAAGATAACCATGACCTCTGTTCCTGATGAAATTGTCGTTGTGCCCCACACTCACTGGGACCGCGAATGGTATGAGCCCCACGACGTGTTTCGCCTGCGTTTGGTGCACATGATCGATGGGCTGCTGGACTTGCTTGAGCGCGAACCCAGCTATCGCTTTACTCTCGACGGGCAGGCGGCCGCCATCAACGACTATTTGGAGATGCGCCCCGAAAACACTGCCCGGGTGCGGAGACTGGTGACCGACGGACAGTTGGCCATCGGTCCGTTCCTGATCCTGCTCGATGAGTTCTGCTGCGATGGGGAAACCATCATCCGAAACCTGGAGTTGGGGTTGAGCTCGTCCAGGAAGCTGGGCCCGGAAATGCGGCTGGGCTACCTGCCCGACATGTTTGGTCACGCGGCCCAGACGCCGCAGATCCTGGCCGGGTTTGGCCTGGAAGACACGGCGCTGTGGCGGGGGGCGCCCGACGCAGTTCGGTTCCACGCCTTCACCTGGAAAGCCCTCAACGGGCAGGGGGTGCGCTGCGAGTACCTGTATGACGGGTACGGTAACGGGCTAGATTTGTTTGCGCTCCCAGGGCAACTTCCCGAGCTGGCATCGGAGTACGCCCGTCGAAATGCCTCCTGGTACGACGGGGACCCCGTGTTAGCGATGCTGGGTTCGGACCATACGGCGCCACTGGCCGATTTGGTGGAACGGATCGAAGCTGCGGCCAAGGATCCGCGGGCACCCAGGTTCAAGATCGCCACGGTGGCGGAGTACGTGGAGGGTGTGAGCGCTCGCAATCTCCCCGAGGTTACCGGTGAGCTTCGTTCACACGCCCGGGGAAACCTACTGCCCGGGGTCTTCTCGATCCGGACCAACCTCAAGCAGTCGATGGCTGACGCTGAACGCGCGGTCAACGTGGCAGAACGGCTGGACGCCCTGTTCCCAGGCGCCGACCACCAGCGGTTCTTTGAAACCGCCTGGTACCGGATTGTCGAATCGACGGCCCACGATTCCGTCACAGGCTGCGGCGTCGACTCCACGGCCGAGCAGGTGGAAACTCGGCTGCACACTGCTTCGCACCTGGCCCGGGGGGTGACCGAAGCGGTGTTGAAGCGGGCCGCCTCCGGTGTCAGTGCGGACGACTACCTGGTGGTCAACCCGTCGTCCTTTGCACGGATGTCCCAGGTGGAACTGGTAGTGGGCCGGGAGATTCCGCCCGGCGCCCAACAGTTGGCCGAGTTGCCAACCGTGTTGGGAGACGAGGTGATGGCCCGCGCCGACCTGGTCAAACTCCTACGTCGAATCCACGGTCGTGAACTATTTGGCCAGCAGATCAACGGCTACACCTGGGGTGAGCATGAGCTCCGCTTTGATGTGGGTGAAGTAGCGGTCGGCCCGTTCGACCTGGCTCAGTTCACCCGTGAGTTGGAGTCTGCCCCCGAAGGGGACTGGCACGTGTTGACCGTGGCCGAGCCGCGCCACCGCATTCTGGTTCAGGTTCCCACTGGCGGACTAGGGGTCAATCTGGCCAGCACCACTGCCGGGGGAGGCAGCGTCCGGGCCAGCGCTACGGGATTGTCTAACGCCCAGGTTCAGGTCACAATCAATGAGGATGGCACCGTTGATGTGCGGTCAGAAGGCTACCTCGTGGAGCGGGCCCTCCGTCTGACCGATGAGGGTGATCGCGGCGATTCCTACAACTTTGGGCCTTTGGCAGGCGACCATCCAGTCGACCGGCCGACGTCGGTCAATGTGAGCGTGCTCGAAGCCGGCCCACTGCGTGGACGGGTGCGGATCGACCGGACCTATCAGATTCCGGTTGGGGTGGATTCGGCTGACCGAGATCGGCGCCTACCAGAACTAGTGGAGCAACTGGTTTCCACGGTGGTTGAGTTGCGGGACACCGAGGACTTTGTCCGGGTGGAAATCTCTCTCACCAACCGAGCTCGGGATCATCGACTCCGGGTTCTGGTGCCCACCGGGGTGAGCGCTCTCACCTCCTCTGCCAGTGCCGGCCAGTACGGCGTGACCACTCGCGGCCGGACCGGTGAGGGCGGCTGGGGGGAGTTCCCACTTCCAACATTCCCCGCAACCGTTTTCGCCCACGCCGGCCAAACCACCGTTCTGCTGGACAAGCTGACCGAGTACGAAGTGACCGATCCGGGGGACGACCTGGCCCTCACCCTCGTTCGCTCGGTCGGAATGATGAGTGTGAACGTTCACCCGCTAAGGGATGAGCCTGCTGGTTCTGAGATCCCGGTTCCGGGTGCGCAGTATCTAGACACCACAGTTGTCACCAGGTTCGCAATCCTGCCTTCGCCCCACGGTTGGGAGGAAGCGGAGGCAGCCCGCCACGCGGATCTATTCCGCCTCCGCCCGCTGGCCATCCGTGGGCAGGCCCCGGTCGGAACCAGCTCCGAGGTGCCGGAGCCGGCCGTGACCGTGGCTACTTCCGGCCGGGTCCCGCTCACCTCGCTTCGGCGAGTTGACGCCGGGTGGGAAGCTCGCTTCGTGAATTACGACTACCAGGACCAAGAGCTACGCCTAGATACTGACCGCGAGTGGGAGCCGGTGAACCTCGCGGGTGAGCGCCTCCCAGGTGCGGTGGCGCAACCGATTCCCGCCTCCACCATCGCGACGTTCAGGACTGGGCGATAGTCGGTGAGATAGCGGGTTGACGGGCCGAGGCAGGCCTAAATCGGATCTGCCCCGGCCCGTCTTTTTGTCGCATTTCGTCGACGGTAGAAACTTACGGTTAACCGATCCACCGGGCCGCGGTATGCACCTTAGTTGATTTGCAAACCAGATGGACTTTTTCGCCTAGAACGGGCCTTAAGTCCAGCGTATACTCCCCGTAGGCGCTGACCACTTCACTTTGCAGGTGGAACTTATCATCGCTCTCCAGCACCATTTTTGAGGAGGTTGTGATGGATTTAGACGTCTCAGATGTGCGCCAACAGGCCGCGACCGGATTAATCCCACCTGAAGGTGAGATTATGGCAGCCCTGCGGGGAGCCTACGAGCGCGCCCTGGAACACCACGAGGGGCAGGTCGCCGACTATATCCCCGCTTTGGCCCGCGCCGACCACGAAGCGTTTGACCTGGTTGTGGTCGATGTGGAGGGCAACTCCTACCAGCAGCAGGGAAGTGGAGCCAGTTTCACGATCCAATCTATCTCGAAGGCATTTGTCTACGCGTTGGTGTGTGAACGCCTCGGTCACGAGCGGGCTCTTGAGCTGGTCGGGGTCAACAATACGGGCCTCCCATTTAACTCGGTGATGGCGCTGGAGCTGAATCACGGGCATCCGATGAACCCAATGGTCAACGCGGGGGCGCTGTCGACCACCTCCCTGGTTCCCGGTGACAACCCCACCTCCCAGTGGGAGTTCATCCTGGCCGGCCTCAGTGACTTTGCCGGCCACCAACTGACCGTGGACGAGGAAGTCTTCCAGTCAGAGATGGCCACCAATCAGCGGAACATGGCCATTGCCCGCCTCCTGCAAAGCTATGACCGCCTCGATGGGGATCCCGACCAGGTGGTGGAGGTCTACACCCAGCAGTGTTCGGTCCAGGTCACCGCCGCTGACCTGGCAGTCATGGGGGCCACCCTTGCCGATGGTGGGGTCAACCCGATCACGAAACAGCGGGTGGTCTCCGCCGAAGTGGCCCGCGATACCTTGGCGGTGATGGCCGCCTCGGGCCTGTATGAGAACTCGGGACTGTGGCTTTTCGACATTGGTCTTCCCGGCAAGTCCGGGGTCGCGGGTGGCCTGGTCACCGTGGCTCCCGGAAAAGGTGGAATCGGTTGTTACGGTCCGGCACTGGACTCAGCTGGCAACAGCGTTCGCGGCCAGATTGCCACCGCCTACCTGTCCCGCTCCCTCGGCCTGAACATTTTTGCTTCCAACCCCCGACCGGAAGGTGCCTGATTATGAGCACAACGTCCCCAACACAGGCAGTCGAACGCGCCTCCTGGGTGCCGATGATCGGCCTGTTCTTCGCCCAGGTGTTGATGTCATTCAATGTCGCCGCGCTTCCCGTATCCCTGGGCGGCATGGTGAACGACTTTGGCGTGCCCCCAACCGACGTGTCCACCGCCATCGTCATGTACGGGCTGGTGGTGGCGGCGCTGGTGATGGTTGGCGCCAAGATTGGGCAGCGGGTCGGCTGGGTGCTGGTGTTCCGCATCGTCGTGGCCATCTTTGCTGGCTCGGCCTTGATGATGATTCTGGCTCCGACCGTCACCTGGGTGATCTTGGCTCAGGCGCTGGCGGGTGCTTCGGCCGCCATCATTGTCCCCTCGCTGGTGGCCCTGATTGCGGAAAATTACCGCGGTGACCAGCAGGCAACGGCCATTGGTTCGCTCGGTTCGGCCCGGGCTTTCTCGGGTGTGAGCGCATTCCTGATCGGCGGCACCCTGGCCACTGTCGTCGGTTGGCGTCCCGTCTTCATGATTGTGCTGGGACTCGCGGTGGTGGTGTTCCTGTTCAGCTTCCGGCTCCGGTCGGACCACGGGGACCGCTCCGTCGTCATAGATGTGGTCGGTGCGTTCCTGATTGGTCTGGGAATCATGGCGCTAACATTGGGGGTCAACAACCTCAACGGTTGGGGCCTGCTGCGCGCTCGCCCGTCCGCTCCCTTCGAAATTGGGGGACTCTCACCCGCACCAATCCTGATCGTGTTGGGCGTGATCCTGGTCCAGGCCTTCTTCCTGTGGACGAGGCGGCGCACCGCTCGCGGGCAGGTTCCCCTGGTCAGTTTGCAGGTGTTCCGTTCCTCGCGTGAGCGGGCTGCCGTCTACGCCATGTTCATCGTGGTGGCGCTGGAAGCGGCGCTCAACTTCACCGTCCCGCTTTACATTCAGATTGTTCAGGGCCGGACGCCCTTTGACACCTCGTTGGCCATGCTTCCCTTCAACCTGACGGTGTTCTTCACCGCGATTCTGGTGGTGCGCACCTACCGGCGCTTCACCCCGCGCCAGATCGGGATGTTCTCGTTCACACTGACCACGGTGGCGCTGATCTGGCTCTCCTTCGTGGTGACGAACAACTGGGAGACTCTGCCGACCATCCTGGGCCTGTTCGTGTTCGGAGTTGGGCAGGGGGCGCTGGTCACGCTGGTGTTCAACGTGCTGGTGACCTCCGCTCCCAAGGAACTGGCGGGCGATGTTGGTTCGGTTCGCGGCACGACCCAGAACCTGGCCTCCGCGGTTGGCACCGCCATTGCCGGCGCCCTGCTGGTTGGAATCCTCTCGGTCAACATCACCACTTCGCTGGCCACCTCGGTTGACCTGCCGGAGGACCTGGTCACCCAGGTGGATCTGGACAATACCAACTTCGTGTCCAACGATCGCCTGGCCGAAGTGTTGGCTGAAACGGATGCGACCGAGGCTCAGGTGGAGGCTGCCATCGAACTGAACGAGGGGGCCCGCCTGTCGGCGCTGCGCAGTGGGCTGCTGATCTTGGCAGCCGTGAGCGCGTTGGCTATCATTCCGGCCAGCCGACTGCCCAAGTACAAGCCGCACGAGCTGCCTGAGCCTGAAAACGTCGAGTAGGGGAGAGTGCTCGCAAGGGCCAGTGCCGACACATTGTGTTCCGGCACTGGCCCTCACTCTTTCCCTCGGATGGGGCACTTCCGGGCGTGGCGGTGGGAGCGATAGTGGCTGAATGCCCGCTGATGTATGACTCTGGCCGGTCGAGGATTATCGGTCACCTGAGCCTTGAGCTGATTTAGTCGTTCGGGCAGGTCCAAGGCCGATCGCGGCTGAAAAGTAGGACAGGAGATTCGGGCAAATATGGAGAACTTTTGGATTAGTACTTGACAGGCTCTGTGACCTCCCCTACGTTTAGACACCAAGACAGACATGTGACTGTTCGGCAGGCAGGATCTGGTGGCGTGTAGTGCGAAAGCATTGCGCGACAGCAGATCCTTTTTTGTTGCCCATTTCCAATGGAGGAACCATGCGACTTTTTGCCAGGAAACGCAGGGAAGAGCAGGAGAACATCCACTTGGTCTCGCCCGTGACCGGCACGGCAATTGAGATGAGCGAGGTGCCTGATCCGGTGTTTTCCCAATCAATTCTGGGTCCAGGTTTTGCTGTGTTGCCAAAAGATGATGAAGTGGTGGCCCCAGCAGGTGGGACCATCACGAGCGTGGCGGATACCAGCCACGCTGTCTACCTGACCGATCCTCAGGGGAGCCAAATTCTGGTCCACCTTGGACTGGAGACAGTCAAGCTCAACGGCCAATACTTTCAGCTGCTGGTGAGCGAGGGGCAAGAAGTCCAGCCGGGAGACCCAATTGCTCGGTGTGACTTCGCTGCCATCCGAGCGGCCGGGTATCAGACCCCGGTCCTGGTGTGCCTGATCAACGGGGCTGAGACCGTCAGCGATTTCGACTTGGCAACGCTGGGTGAGGTGGTGGCCGGGCAGGCAGTTGCATCGGCGAGGCGAACGGACCGCTAGCATGGCTGATCCCGCAAGCAGGCATGTGAGAGTGGTGAAGTCTCTGAACTCCAGCGTGGTCCTGGTGACTGACGGCACTGGTCATGAGTGGCTTCTATTGGGTAAAGGGATTGGCTATGGCCGCCGGGCCGGAGACCAACTGGACCCGAGGGACGCGGATCGAGTGTTTGTTCCGCTCTCGCATTCGGGCAGTCCCGACTACCTGCAGACTCTGAGTTTTCTGACACCTGAGCGTCTCCAAGTTACCGAAGAGATTGTTCAGGAGGCCGAGCGCCGCCTCGAGTGCACGTTGGACAGGTACATCTATGTTGCCCTCACAGATCACCTGGCGTTCGTGCTTGAGAGAGCCAAGTCGGGCAGTCCGGTCACTCCGGCTCTTGGGTGGGAAGTGCAGGATCTCTACCCGGAGGAATATGCCGTCTCGGTGGACGCGTTGTCGACTATTGCGCGCCATACCGGGATCCAGTTGCCCCAAGAGGAGGCCGTTAGCATCACCCTCCATCTGGTGAATGCCTCCCAGCTGAGGCCGGACATGCCGGCCCTGGCTCGGCTATCGAACTTCCTGGACTGGTTCACCTCGTACCTGGATCAGCTGAACCCCGAAGCGGAGCCGAAGGCTCGAGCCCGCCTGGTGCGACATGCTCGGCTCTTGTTCCAGCGGCTGATTAATCAGGAAGCTTTGACCGAGGATGTCGGCGAGCTCCTCTCTGACTACCGCCGCCGCCATCCCGCCGTGATGGACCAGGTGGACCGAGTTGAGCGTCAGCTCAAGCTCAACTGGCAGGCAGAACTGACTGACGAAGAACGTCTTCACTTGGCTCTCTACCTGAAGCCAATCATCAAACCTCTCTAGCTCAATCCATCCCGTAACGCACAAGGAAGTGACATGAGAACACGAATACAAGGAAAGTTGCAGCAGTTCGCTGGCGCCATGATGGTGCCAATTATCCTATTGGTCGCGGTGGGCCTCTTCGTTGGCGTCGGGGCGGCTTTCACCAACTACATTTTGCAGGAAGGAACCATCCCCTGGCGCATTGCCGACGTGTTCGTACAGATCGGCTTCATGATCATGAACACGCTTCCCATGTGGTTTGCGGTCGGTATCGCCTTCACCCTGGCCAAGAAAGAGAAAGGCTGGGCCGCGCTCAACGGGCTGGTGGTCTTCTTTAGCCTGCACACGGTTATTTCCGCCTGGGCGGCGTCCCAGGGTATCACTGCTGAAACCACCGAAGTGGACTACCTGGTGTCGACCGGGATGAGCCCGACGCAAGCGCTGGAGTACAACGCACTTTGGACGCAGTTGCTGGGAATCTTTACCGTCAATGCGGGCCTCTTTACCGGACTAATTGCCGGCTTGGCCGCTGCCTTCGTGCACAATCGCCTTATCGGCGTCAAAGTTCCAACTATGCTGTCGTTCTTTGCCGGTCCTCGGCTGGGGATCCTCGGATCGATGGTGGCGGCAGTTGTCCTCGGCATTGCGTTCTTCTACATCTGGCCGGGGGTCGCAGCCGGGCTGCAGGGCATTACGAGATTCATCACGGCTTCCGGATTATTCGGTACGTTCGCGTTCGGCACTTTGGACAAGATGCTCCTGCCGTTGGGCCTCCATCACCTGATTGCATTCCCGATTGAGTACACCCAGGTTGGCGGCACCATGGAAATCGATGGGCAGACCTTCGAGGGTGTTCGCAACATTATGGCCGGGCAATCAGCCAGTGCGGATGCCACCGGGTACATCACCCGGAACTTCACGACCGGCCGTTTGCTGTTCATGTTTGGAGGCATTCCGGGGATGGCGCTGGCCATGTATCGGACCGCCTTCCCCAAGAATCGGAAGAAAGTGGCTGCGCTGCTGATTCCGGCAGTACTGACAGCCGTGGTGGTCGGGGTAACTGAGCCGTTTGAGTTCACTTTCGTCTTCATTGCCCCACTGGTTTATTACCTGGTTTACGCGCCTTTGGCCGGGTTGGCGTACGTGTTGATGGAGGTACTGAATGTCTCCATTTTGGGCCAGGGGGGCCTGTTCATGATCCCCAACTTGCTCCAACCCCAAAAGGTTCATGCATGGCCGTTGCTGATTCTCATCCCCGTCTACTTTGCCCTGTACTACTTCATCTTTAAGTTCCTGATTACGAAGTTCAACCTGAAAACTCCTGGTCGAGGAGAGGACGAGGAGGAAATTGGCTTCGCTACCAAGGAGCAGGTCCGAGCCAAATACGGCTCGGAAGCACCGACCTCCAGGGCTCCCGGCACCGCCGAAGTCTCGGAGCCACCCCCGGGTGAAAGCAGCGCGGAACCGTCCGACGAGCCGGAGGTAGCGTCGCCAGATACCTCAGCCGGAGTTGCGACCAAAGTGGCCGTCCAGGAGAAGGAAAAGCTGGAAGACCGGATAGTCGAAGCTCTGGGCGGTCCCACCAACATCGAGGAAGTCAGCTGCTGTGCCTCCAGACTCCGCGTGACGGTTACCGATCCATCGAAAGTGGTGGATGAACGCACCTGGAAAACGCAGTACGAGGCTTTGGGGCTGGTCTCTCAGGGCAACTACCTGCAGGTCATCTACGGGCCCAGGGTTATTCAACTGACAAGCAACATCAAGAGCCTACTGGGCATCGATTAACTAGGAGAAAAAGATGCGAGAAATCAAAATTGCCGCCGGTCTTGCCCACATTGATTACGGGCACCTGGCCGACATTGTCTCAGAAGCAACTGCTGGCGGGGCTGACTACATTCACTCCGACGCCGCCGACATGCATGACCTCAAGAACATGCAGCTGATGGGGGGTCACCAGGTGGTGGCCGGGATTCGGCCCCACACCGATCTGCCCATCGAAGTCCACTTCTACACCAGAGATTGCGACCGTATCTTCGTGGAGAATATTGCCGCGGCGGGGGCGCAGATGCTGATTGTGCCGGCGGAGCACTTCATCGGTGCCCCGTTGGCGTACCTGATCAACTACTGCCGTGAACTCGACATGAAGTTGGGTCTGACCATTGGTTGCTACACGCCGCTGAGCTTTGTCGAGGAGGCCATCTACGATATCGATCGCCTTCAACTGGTGATTCACGGGGTTGATGAGACCGACGGCAAGGACAACTGGGGGTGGCGCCGGTCCTCGCTCGATTTGATCAAGCGGTCGCGGGATCTGATCGAAGCCAAGAATCCGCGCTGCGAACTGGCGGTGGATGGGGGCCTGAGGGTGGACAATTTGGCCCCAGTGGTTCAGGCAGAGCCCGATGTCATGATCTTCTCCTCGGCCATCTTCAAGGATCCCGAAGGTCCGGCGCAGGGAGTGCGACACTGCCGGGCCGCAATCGAGGCGGCGCGGCCTTAGCTGACCAAACCAAAAGGTGAGTGCGGCCAGTTGGTCCGCGCGCCGGGCGCGATCGGTTCGCCCACACGGGCGCCGCACTACCTTAGATAACACCGCTGCTGCCGGCGGCCCCTGGACCTGCACTTTCTGTGGGGGACCAGGTGGCCGCCGCCGTGTTTCCGCCAGGGGCTCACACCCGGCAGGTACCAAGGGGAGCGCTTTGTCCGTCTGTGCCGGTCAGGCCGCTGTTGACTCCTTCCCAAACCCGGCGCCGCCCACTATGCTTTGGCCCAACCAGCGTCCCCAACAGAGAGTCGGATCAATGCCCGAGTCGGTAGCAGAGTTTGTGGCCCAGGTGGTCCCCGCCAAGCGCCAGCGCGACGCGCACACCCTGCTGGAGCTGTACGGCAGGATCAGCGGAGAGCAGCCCGAGCTGTACGGCACCATCATTGGTTTTGGGCACTACCACTACCAGTACGCCAGTGGGCGCGAGGGGGATGCGCCGGCCGGAGCTTTCGCCCCGCGAAAGGCAGCCACCAGCATCTACCTGCCCGACGGGATCGGCGCGCATCGGGCCCTGCTGGATCAGTTGGGCCCCCACCGCGAAGGGGTGGGCTGCCTGTACCTGACCGACTTGGAGCAGGTCGACCTGGCGATCCTGGAGCAGATCATCACCCGCAGCTACGCCACCTTGAGTGCGGACACCTACCGTCTTCGAGCCCGAGACGGCGAAGAGTAGCGGTGCACTAGCCGGCCGCTCCCCGCGAGGCTGGCCCCCACCTCGACCGGGTCAATCAGGCATCGGTCGAGGAGTAAAGGGCGGGTCCAACCGTGCCCTCCCGGGGCCCAAAGCCCCTGTTCCAGGCCGATTTCGCCTCGTACCATCGAGGTACTAGCCGGTTGGCTAGGTGCGATCCTGTCTCGGAGTTGTCCATGACCAAAACCCGTCCCGGTGTCACCCTCGCCCGCCTGCGTGCGGTCTCTCTTGACCTGTTTGCGACCCACGGAATCGTGGGAACCTCGCTGCAGATGATTGCCGAGGCGATGGGCGTCTCCAAAGCCGCGGTTTACCATCATTACCCGACCAAAGACGCCATCGTGAAGGCAGTGATGCAGCCTGCTTTCGACGGGTTCGCCCGCCTGGTGGAGGAGGCGGAAAGCTTGGAGCCGGGACCGGAACGCCAACTGTTCCTGGTGACCGGGTTGGCCGACCAGGCGGTGGCCAACCGCGCCCTGTACGCGGTCATGTTTCAGGACCTGGCCGTGCTGGAAATCATCACCCGCGATGTGCAGCTGGCCGACCTGTTTTGGCGCCTGCGGGCCCATCTGGTTGACCCGCACGACGGCCCGCTGCCGGAGCTGCGCGCCGGGATCTTCCTCTCTGGGCTGGTGGCGCCAGTTCGCGGCGACCTATCCAACGGCATTCCCGACGATCAACTTCGCGAGGTGATTCTCGACAGCGGGGTCCGCCTCCTAATCAATTCAAGTCACTCGGAAAGGCAAAGGAGCCATGACTAAGACACTGGTAATTGGGGGCAACGGCCTCCTGGGACACCACACCGTGGTGGAACTGCTCAACCGCGGTTACGAGGTGAGCTCGCTGGCCCTGCCCCCGCAGCCCGGTCAGGCCGGAGTGCCGGAGGGAGTCGAGGCCCACTGGGGTAACCTCAACCAGATGACTGACCGGGAACTGCGGGACTTGTTCGGCGGGCACGACACCGTCTTTTACGCCATCGGGGCGGACGAACGGACCGTGCCTCCCGCCCCGGCCGACGTGTTCTTCTACCGGCAAAATGTGCTGCCCACCCAGCGGGTCGCCCATTTGGCGCGCGAGGCGGAGGTGAAGAAGTTTGTCGTGTTTGGCTCGTACACCGCTGAGTTTGGCGAGCTTTGGCCCGACCTCGGCTACCGGTCCCGCAACGGCTATCCCCGCACCCGCCTCCTGCAAGAAGAGGTCGCCTACCTGGAGGGGTCCGGGCGGATGGACGTGATGGTGCTGCGGTTGCCCTACATTTTTGGCCTGGTGGAGGGGCAGCGTCCCCTGTGGCAATTCATCCTGGATCAGGTGGCCACCCAGGACCATCCGGTGGTGCTGCCCGGGGCGACGTCGGCGGTGACTGCGCGCCAGGTCGGTCAGGCCGCGGTTGGCGCGATGGAGCACGGCACCCACGGGGGCCGCTACCCGATCAACTCTTACCGCCTCACCTACCTGGAGCTGTACCAGTTGGCTTGTGAGGCGTTGGGCAAAGACCCGGCCGCAGTTCAGGTGGTTCCCCTCGAGGCGGTCCTCCCCAGCTACGAGCAGTTGGACGCGCAGATGGCGGCGGCCGGGGTGGAACACGGGGTCCACCTGCCCGACACGGCCCGGTTCCAGGCGCGCGAGGCGGTCAGCGACCCGGGTCAGAGCGCGGTCTTGCAGATTGAACCCGACGACGTGGTGGGGGCGATCCGGGAAACTTTCGCCTGGTGTGTGGCGAACCCGCCGGAGGGGTAGCCACCCCCTCGTCCACCGCGACCGGCCCCAAACTAGAGTGGGCTCCCACCCGTTTGGATGGGAGCCCACCGGCAGTCATCGGTGCTGGCTAGTGTCCGGGACACCAATCGGCCGGGTCGACCTGCGCCTTCACCGCGTCGACATGCTGGCCGCAGCCGTCCCAAGTGGTTTTGCCGCACACGGGGCAGGGAACCGGGTAACACATAGTTCGTCTCCTAATATTGTTCACTCAGCTGAGGGTCAAAAACAGTTTCTCTAGTTCTTCGGGGGTTAGGCGATCGTCGCCGCCCTCCTCGTCCGCCTCGTTCATGCATGCCCGCATGGCGGTGGCGATGATGGCAAATCCGGCTCGGTCCAGCGCGCGGGACACCGCCGCCAACTGGGTGACGACATCGCGACAGCTGGAATCCGCGTCAACCGCGTTGATGACAGCGTTTAGCTGCCCCTGAGCGCGGCGGAGCCGGTTGAGGATCTTCTTTTGGGACTCTGGGTCGCATGCCTGCATGATGTTCCTTTCGGCCGGTCCGACGGGGGTCGTGGCGCCCCCGCGGAACTCCTGAACTCTATTACACCTTAATCACCGTGTCGGCGCGCTTTCCCAGGTACTGGCGCAGGCTGGTGATCCCCCCGGAAAGCGAGGCCGAGTCGAACCCGCTCTGGGTCAGCAGCCGGTGCGCAATCGCGGAGCGAACCCCGGAGGCGCACAGCACCCGAACCGGACGCCCACTGGCGGCCCCGCGCACTTCGTCCAACCGGTCGCGCAACTCCGTGTGCGGGATGTTCAGCGATCCAGGCAGGTAACCGGTCTCGTACTCTGCCCGGCTCCGGGTGTCGAGGATGAGGCTGCTTTGGGCCACCTCCTCGTACTGGGCCGGATACCAGAGCCGCAGCGTTCCATCGAGCACGTTGGCCCCGACCATGCCGATCAGGTTGACCGCGTCCTTCGCCTGCCCGTAGGGCGGGGAGTAGGACAGGTCCAGGTCAATCAGGTCCTCCACGTGCAGTTGGGCGCGGATGGCGGTGGCCAGCACGTCGATCCGCTTGTCCACTCCCTCTTCGCCGACGGCCTGGGCCCCGAGCAGACGCCCGTCTTCCCCAATGTGAACCACGAGGCTGATTTGGCTGGCCCCCGGGAAATAGCCCGCGTGCTGGTTGGGGTGTAGATGCAGCGTGGTGTGGGCAATGTGGTTTCGCTCCAGGGCGGCGCGGTTGGCCCCGGTCATGGCGGCCGTCAGCCGGCCGACCCGAACGATGGCGGTTCCGAGCGGTCGCGGCAGGGGCCGGGCCGCCTCGCCCCGCATGACGAAGTCGGCGATCAGTCGACCGGCCCGGTTAGCGGGTCCGGCCAGCGCCACCGGGCGGACCTCGCCGGTGATCTGGTCGGTGGAGGTAACCGCGTCGCCCGCAGCGTAGACGTTCGGAGCGGAGGTGCGGCCCCGCTCGTCAACCACGATTGCCCCGCGGACGGTTTCAATTCCGGCTGCGGCAAACGGTGCGGTCGCGGGGACCACCCCGGCTGACAGGCAGATCAGGTCGGCCTGCAGTTCGGTGCCATCGGCCAGGACCACCGTGTCGGAGTCGACACCCGGTCGGATCGCGCTGGCGGCCACCCCCAGGTGGGTCTTAATTCCGAGCCGGCCCAACTCGTCTTGCACCGGGTGGGCCACCTCGACCTCCAGTGGGGGCAGGACGTGGTCGGCCAGCTCCACCACGGTGACGTCCACCCCGGTCTGGGCCAGGGCTTCGGCCGCCTCCAGCCCGATGAAACCCGCGCCGAGCACAATTGCCCGCTTGATTCCCGCCTCGACCTGGGCCCGCATCTGCCGGGCATCGTCGACGGTTCGGAGGGTGAGGACCCGGTCCGAGTCGATCCCGGGGATCGGCAGGCGCATCGCCTCGGCCCCTGGGGCGAGGAACAGAACGTCATAGGTTTCGGTGGTCGGGCCGCTCGGAGTCTGGATGGTCACCGTCTGCGCCTGCGTGTCCACCGCCGTCACCTCGTGGCGAACCCGAACGTCCAGGTTCAGGGCGTCGCGAAGCTTCTGTGGGGTTTGGACCAGGAGCCGGTCCGGATCGGTGATCTCTCCGCCCACGAAGTAGGGCAGGCCGCAGTTGGCAAAAGAGACGTACTCACCGCGTTCGAGGACGATGATCTGGGCGTCCTCATTCAAGCGCCGGGCCCGGGCGGCGAAACTCATGCCGGCGGCTACGCCCCCGACGACAATCACCTTCATGCTTTGGAGCTTTCCGCTTCGGCCACCTGGCGGCGAACGTCGTCCATGTCGAGCTCTTCGACGGCCTTGATCACCTGGTCAAACTGGGGGCCGGAAAGGGCGCCGGGCTGGGAGAAAACCATGATCCCCTCGCGGAAGATCATTAGGGTGGGGATGGAGGTAATCCGGAAGGCTGCAGCCAGTTGCTGCTGAGCCTCCGTGTCGACCTTGCCGAAGACCATCGTTGGGTGGGCCTCGGAGGCCTTCTCAAAGACGGGGGCGAAAGAGCGGCACGGGCCGCACCAGGCCGCCCAGAAGTCGAGGAAGACAATATCGTTGTTGTTGACCGTGTCCTGGAGGTTCTCCAGGGTGATTTCCATAGTAGCCATGCGGATCATGATACCCCTAGGGGTATATCTTGTCGAGTGGTCAGTCATTCCCGACCAGTCGGCAATTGGGTGCAAAAAGACCGGGGCGTCGCCCCCGGAAAGAGGGGGAACCGCCCCGGTCGAGCCGAAAGTTAGGCGTCCAGATCGGCGCTGATCATGTCAGCGATCTGGGCCACAGCTTCCTCGTTGTCCGATTCAACCGTGACCTCGGTCCCGCAGTCAGCGCCCAGGGTCATGATCATCATCGCAGAGGACGCATCCACCGGATCGTCGCCAGCCACGCTCAGCAGGATCTCGTCATCGTATTCGCCAGCTGCCTCAGCAATTAGGGCGGCCGGGCGGGCGTGCAAGCCCACCTTTGATCCAACGGTTACAGTTCGTTTCGCCATCGGGATGCTCCTCTTTTATTCTCGGTCGGGCGGTCGGGTACCAGCCGACCTAATTCTAGCCGCGCTCAGGACCAATTGGGGACTACCAATCTCTGCCTGAGAGCGACGCAACTTCCCGGGGGATCCCGCCGGTTCCATCAGGTTCCACCGACCGGATGGCCGGTGCAATTGTAAGAGCAAATAATGCCGATAATCTCGGTAGGACTTGTCAGCTGGGTGCGATAGGCTGGCCTCGAATATTCCAATTGACGCAGATAATGGGGTGGCCCGATGAGCAGTGAAGCGATCAATCAAGAGCAGGTAGTTGTGCATGGCACGCCGGTGGTTGCCGGAATCGCCTACGCGCCGGCCGCCTGGACGCAGCGGCCACCTCTTCCTCCCGCTTCCGCTCCCGACCTACCTGAAGATGAGCGGGAAGCGGAGATCGAGGCTTTTGATCGGGCAGCTGCTGCCGTGGCCGAGCGCCTCCTGCAGCGGGCTGAAGCCGCCGAGGAGCACGCAGCGGAAGTGCTGACCATGACCGCGGGCCTGGCCAAAGACAAGGGTTGGCGCCGCGAAGTCGTCAAAGCAATCAAAACCGGCGTGCCCGCTATTCAGGCCACCATGGCTGCGACCGAAAAGTTTGTCCTTCTGTTTGAGAAGGCGGGCGGCCTGATGGCAGAGCGAACCACGGATCTGCGGGACGTCCGCGACCGGGTCATCGCCCGCCTGCAGGGCAACCCGGAGCCGGGAATCCCCGTCCGGGACCATCCGATTGTGCTGCTGGGGGACGACCTGTCGCCGGCCGACACCGCCGGGCTGGACCGGAATGACTATGTGGCGATCGTGACCCAGGGGGGCGGCCCCACCTCGCACACGTCCATCATTGCCCGTCAATTGGGCATTCCCTGCATTGTGGCCGCCCGGGAGCTGGAACTAGTTCCCGAGGGGGCCGAAGTTCTGGTGGATGCCTCAGTTGGCACGGTGACCATGGGGGTCCCCGCGGCGGAGGCGGAGCGCCTAGTGGAGGAAGACTCAGCTCGCCTGGAACTGGTTCGGGCCTGGCGTGGACCCGGTCAAACCCAGGACGGGGTTCCGGTCCAACTGCTGGCCAACGTGCAGGATGGGCCGACGGCTCGGACCGCGGCAGACGGGCAGGCTGAGGGAATCGGTTTGTTCCGGACGGAGCTGTTGTTCCTGGACACCGCGACCGAGCCGAGCGTGGCCGAGCAGGCCGCGAGTTACGGGGAGGTGTTCTCTGCCTTCCCCGAGGGAAAGGTCGTGGTTCGCACGCTCGATGCCGGCTCGGACAAGCCGGTCCCGTTTGCCACCCTGGCCGAGGAAGCCAACCCGGCCCTGGGGGTCCGCGGCATTCGCGTGACCGGCCACAATCCGGAGCTCCTGACCCACCAGCTGGATGCAATTGCCGAAGCGAGCAAAAAGAACCCGGGCACCGACGTGTGGGTGATGGCCCCGATGATCTCGACCGTGCCGGAAGCCAAATGGTTCGCCGGCCTGTGCCGTGAGCGCGGGCTCAAAGCCGGCATCATGATTGAAGTTCCCGCCGCGGTGATCCTGATTGACCGGTTCATCGAAGTGGTCGACTTCGTCTCGATTGGCACCAACGACCTGACGCAATACACCATGGCCGCCGACCGGATGTCGCCTCACTTGGCGGAGTACACGGATCCGTGGCAGCCGGCCGTGCTGGAACTGATCCAGTGGACGGCCGATTCGGGTCGCCAGCATGACGTTCCGGCCGGGGTCTGCGGCGAGGCGGCCGCCGATCCACTGTTGGCCTGCGTCCTGATCGGGATGGGAATCACCAGTTTGTCGATGGCCAGCAGCGCCGTTCCGGCGGTTGGTGCCCAGTTGTCGCAGGTGACTTTCGCTCAGTGTCAGGCCGCGGCCGAGGCGGTGCGCGAGGCGGAGGATTCCGGTCAGGCTCGGGCGCTGGCTCGCCAAGCCCTGGGCTTGGCTTAAGCCGGGCGTTCCCAGGTTTGGCTCCGGCCACAAATTGATCACTTTTGTGGGGGTGTCTTTCCTTCCGAGGGATCTTTTGTGACGATAGGTTTCAGTTACACAGCAGCAGGACGATCGACTAGATACCCTGGTCAGGGCCGCCTTGCTGTGTCTGAGAGAGGACTGGCATCGTGATTTCTAACCGAAAGTTTGTCACCCGTGGATTGGCTGGCCTGGCTGTGGCCGCCTCATTTGCCCTGGCCGGGTGTGGGGGAGGGGGCTCCAGCGCGGCTGGTGAGCCAGTCACCACCGACACCCTGGTTGGCACCTGGGAGTTTCAGGAGGGGAAGGGCCCGAGCGGTGACCTGAAGCCGCTGGATCAGCCGATCGAACTGGTCGTGACCGAGGATGGCGCATTCTCTACCTCTGTTGGTTGTAACCAGATGTTCACTCAGGTCGAGGTGGGAGACGCGGGCAAGATCACCCTTGGCCCGCTAGCTATGACCCAGATGGCGTGCGAAGAGGATCTGATGACTCTGGAGCAGAATTTTGCCGGTGCGCTGGAGAAGGTTTCCGAGGGGAAGCTCGACGGCGACAAGTTGGTCCTGACCGGGGACGAGACGGAGCTGAGCTTTAAGGCCACCACCGGTTCGTCGGACCAGTCGGGCGAGTAGTCGCTCCGGCGTTCGGCCGGCCCCCGCAGCGAGGACAGAGGGCCTAGCAGGTCTCATCTTTTGAGCTTCGTCTAGGTAGCCTTGACAGTGGGTAAAGCCGATTGATGTCGTGACCAGAGAGGTCCTGTCGGGATGAGCCCGGCAGGGCCTCTCTGCCACCTCAGCCCAAGCAGCACTTTCCGCACCAGCAAGCCGAAAAGTAACCTTGTGGTCCGTATCACCGGTCCCGAACTTGTCAAGGTCCGAAATCCGCTCTAACTTAGTACCTGTTGCTCTTCGGGGCAGCGAGGAAAACTAAATACCTCTCCGAGTCCCAGTGGCTCAGACCACAGAGGCGAAGTTGACAGCTTCGAATCGGATGAGGTAGAGTAGTAATCCGCTGGTTGAGTCCGAAACGGACTTGAGGCCAGTAAAACCCTAGCGGTTTGTTGTTTGTGAACTTGATAGTGTGTGTTTTTGATTGTTTTGTTTTTTTGAGTGTTGGGATTTTCTGGTCACCTTTTTTGGTGGTTGGTTTTCCGGATTGTTTTTTTCGGAGAGTTTGATCCTGGCTCAGGACGAAC